>Ga0208015_1000451_pt1 | contig 21959 bp, 17 predicted proteins | sample 26BtaG_FD_184101 | JGI IMG/M metagenome (GOLD analysis project Ga0208015, IMG submission 184101) | Marine viral communities from Cariaco Basin, Caribbean Sea - 26B_WHOI_OMZ_CsCl (SPAdes) (version 2) | ecosystem: Environmental > Aquatic > Marine > Oceanic | place: Caribbean Sea: Cariaco Basin...
AGGTCATGCCCTCATCTAAGCTTTTCAGAACTTGTTTGCGATAGTCTAGGGAGTAAGTCATGGTCGTTTATACTGATAATTGTTTAGTTGATTTATTTTATAACACTTTTATGGTCAGGTGACTATAGTCTTTAAATTTTAATAAATGTCGCTCTTCACTTTTAGCTCGACCATAATAAATTAAACTAACAAATACTAGGCCTAAGACATTTTTCCACCAATCAAAACTTAAAAAACTTACCCCTAAAAAAGGTAATGTATACAACCACCAATATAGGTTTTTAGCGATATATGCAGGATGTTTAGTATACTTGTACACCCCAGTATTAATAATTCTACGCCAGCTTAAATTAGAAAAGGTCATCCCAAATTCAAATGTTGCAAGCCAGTATATTATCCAAGTTAAGTTAATTACAACAGCAAAAATCCAGAAGAAATGACTATTGGTCGGTATAATATCGCTCCATATTATATTGTCAGATTGATTGTTAACTACTCTAACTATAAACACTAGAGGGGGATAACATAGTAAAGCGAAAATCCAACCTATAATATTACTGTCTGTGTCTTTAATTTTATTATCAATAATAGCACTAGAAAAAATATAACCAAAAACTCCAATAAGCATATCAAGATTAATACCAATATTGAATAAAAGTAGACTTATCGAAGCTATATCTTTATCCCAATTTGTTGACAAAAGTATATTTAAATTACCTATAATCCCACTATACATAAATGGAACAAAAATAATCTTTACCAAAGTTTTTAATAAAAATACTTTTAGCTTATACTTATTAATTTCAATTCTTTTATTTAAAATATCAGCTATATATGCATAATCATCATAAGGAGAAAGTAATCTTCTATCTACAAAATAAACATAACAAATAATAAATAAAATCAATATGGGTGTCATTATGAACACATCATTGTTAAAAGTATTATAATTAGCTAGTCCAAACTCAGTAACAATTATTGAAAATACATATATTAGAAAAAGTTGAATTGATAAAACAACTGTCTTACCTCTTATTCTTTGCCAATCTATGGAATTGAGATTTTTACCTTTATTTTTATTAGGATTTTGAATATAAGCTATGATAAATAATGGTATAAGACTACCTATTAGCCATAGTCTAGGTAATATTTCATCAGATATGAAATCAAATAAAATATACTTTATGAAGGAGTAGGAAATTAAGAAACTAAACAATATTATTGCTGATGCAAACCAACTATTTGTCTGCACCTTGAAATTAAATTTTATGGTTAACTTCATTAACCTCTACTCCATTTAATATATAAAAAAAAGAGACATAAATGTCTCTTTTTTTATTTAACTTATTATAACAGCAGGTTATTAGCCACCTGTGCTAGTAGCAGGAGGAGGAGTAGCAGCAGCAGCACCTGAACAGCCAGCTGGTCTATACTTAGCATCAGCAGTTGTAGAACATGTCCATGAACCTGCATCTGAACGAGTCCAAGTAAGAGTAGCAGGAGTTGTACCTTTTAAAGTAGCTGCAGCATTATTAGCAAATGTACCGGCAATGGTACCTCCAACTACGAGTACATCAGTATTAGTTGTAGATGTAGGTGCAATCCCCGCAGTAGAAGCCATTGGAGCTGTTAAGCTAAAAATATCAGATCCTGTCCAACCTAAATCGCAATCTCCAGCAGCTGTCTTACCAGTATTTAAGCAATCTTCATAAGCTGTTTTTATCGCACCAGTTTCTGCCATTGCACGGCTAACTTGAGATTTAGCAATATAGTTCTGATACTGAGGAATAGCGATAGCTGCTAGAATACCAATGATAGCTACAACAATCATTAGCTCGATAAGAGTAAAACCTTTTTGTGCAGTATTCATAATAGATCCTTTTATTTAGTCAATTATTTGAAATAACTCCTCTTAGCGAAGATCTATTCCAATTTGAAAATATTTTGCCTTACGGTCTTATAACTCTAATGTTGCATATCCTATGCCAAGTCTCTAAAACTATATTTTTGATTATTCATAAATTAATACTACTGTTTGAGACAGGACAAACGGTATTTTACAATCGATAAAGTGTTTATTGGCTGCTTTAAGCAACATATCGATGATAGCTAACTTATAGAAAACACTAGTTTTTTTATTCTTAAAATGTAAAAAATGACAATTTGCGTCACATATTACAGTCTGTTGACGATATTTGTCACAATACTGACAATTTAATTCACGTAAAGTTACATTAAACGTCATAAAGGATGACAAAACTTATTATGTGACCCATAAGACAAAATTTTGTCACTTTACTATCTGCTTTAAAAGCTGCTAATGCCTGTACCACTACAAGCGATATTACCTGCTTTACTGATAACTAAAGTACTCTCAACGGTATGATCATAAGCACAGCGTTTACCTAAGCTGTCCATATAATAACTGTCGGCGGTCTTTAACAGACTATTACTAGTATTCGGCTTTGCTACTATACGCCAACTACGACCTGTAGCATCACTAGCAGTCAATGCCTTACTAGGATCCCCACCGTCGACGATAGTAAGCAGATATTTATAATTGTTAGCCGTACTCCCTAAAGGGATATACACATTATTGCCAGTCGAGTAACAATAGCCATCGTTGGCAGCTGTACTCCCCGTCCCACAGCCTTCATTCTTAGGGATAAAGCCCGCATAAGACAGTTTCTTTGAGCGCCAACTAGATAGCTCGGTCGCTATCGATAATACCCGTTGCCGCGCTTGCTCCTCAGTATTCTGCTTGACCTGCTCTCGATAGCTAGGTACTGCAATAGCGGCAATGATAGCAATGATAGCTACTGTCACCATCAGCTCTATTAAGGTGAAGCCTTGATTACTAAGCGCTTTGGAAGGCGTCTTATGCATTCTCTATCGTCCTTATTACGGTAAAGACTAAATGGCAGAGTCATCAAGCTATCTTACTGTTGATGACTCTGCTCATATTGAAGGAAGCTATAACATGTAGATTTGTATTCTACCTACTATTGGCCTGCGCCAGTAGTAGGAGTGCTAGGGGCAGTAGTTGTACCATAACGTTGTGACTGTAGGTCGTACCATGCCATAGGACGTAACGTTGGCTTAAACTGATAAGACTGTTTAAAGGCTGGTCCTGATCCGTTTAAACTCGGACTGGTCGTCGGAGTAATCGTTGTGTTGCCTGCAGTATCCGTTACTTTCACTGAAGCATTAGACGTCAATAATACACGGTCTTTATTACCTTCACCTGCGCCACCAAATGCTATCCCTAATACGCCATTGCCCATCTTAATACGTTGGTATTGATTTTCAGCGGTTTTAGTTTTATCGCAATAACCATACGGTAAGCAGAATTGCATAGCCTCAGAAGATCCTTTAATTTCTGCTGAACAGCTAGTCGTATCTGAGCGGCCATCATTCGGGTTATAAGCAGCGATATAAAGCTTACTGCCTACCGCAGACATTGGACCTAAGGCTTTAATAGCTTTACTTTGCACTGAGTCAGTTACACCTGCAGCGGGAATGCCATTACTTTTAGTAGTAATTGTGAATTTATCTAGTGGGAATTTCCACCCTTTTTGCGAAAAGTTACTCACTGTTCCGCTAACCGGACTGGTGACTAAATCATTAGCTTTCACATCTAGTGTCGTCAATGAAGTATTGAAAAGATTGACTTTAGCGACGTCTTTATCATAAATAGCAAACACATAGTTATTGTTAGCAGCACTATCCCCTGGTGTCCATAGCGGGTTACTACGATCTCCTGAAGCAACACTAACGACAGCAAAGCGCTCACCAGTAACTTCATCTTGTTGAATCGTCACCACTGGCGCTTCATAAAATCTCGGACCAATGGCTGACGAAGTATTTAACGCTAAGTCTGCTAAGCGTACCAAACGTGCTGCTGGGTTTTTACCGTCTGTAGCAGTAGTAGAAGTAGGTGCTTTAGAGCTACTATTATTAATATCTAATCTAAATACCTGACCGTTAAGATCAGCGAAATAAACATGATCCGTCAGCTCATCTGCATCTCTATCTAATACTTTGACCGAGCCTGCTACACTGTATTTCAGATTTGAGTTTAAGACAGGAATCGTAGCATTCTTATCGTTATAGCTGCCTGCTGTAGTATTTTTTGGGTCATTAACTAGAGCATTATCACTATTCGAAGCTGCAGATACGCCAACATTTGTAGCTTTATTCGAGGCGACGATTAAGGGCTCACCCGTCTTTGCATCGACGATATAGATAGCGTTACCTGACGTACCAGTATCTTTAAAAGCTGTCTTTTTAGCAGCATCTTTAAATTCTTCTTTACGCTCATCATCAGTCTTATCAAAATAGCTATCGTACCCACCGGTTAGGATAACAACTTGCTTGGGTTTACCCTGCCAGCGAATCTTGGTAACTACCGGCTGACCCCATGTATAGCCTAATTGCTTAAACTTAGTATTCGAAGTTGGGGTAATAGTAAAGAGTTGCTTAGGCGTAAATCCGGTATCATTTAATCCTGTTAAATCCAAACCATAATAAGCTTTAGCACCCAAACGCGCCCCACCATAAGCATAAAGTTCTTTAGCGACTAACGTACTGTAATTGGTCGCACTATCTGGCTTATCAAATCTGGCATAGGATGTCCAAGGTCCATCAACACCAAAGGCAGGAGATACTTCACTACCTGTTGCTGATAGCTCAGGAGTAATGGCTTTATATTGGCCATTATTAGCGAGCACCTCTCGCGGGAAGTAAGACATAACTTCCTTACCATCGCTATCATCTACAATATGTACTGCATTATCCATTGCGCCAAATAAAATATGGCGCTTTTTAGCAACATATTGTTTAGTCGTGCCATCAAGCTCTAACTTAGAGGTTAATAATATTGGAGTGGAGTGAAACACCCCCCCTAATGACTTATTTGCCCCAGAAGAAAACGTATCAATAATCTGTGCTGTAGTTGTCTGGTCAGTGTAATTACTAATGGTATAACCCATATAATTCAGTAATAAACGACGCAACGTCACATTGTCTGAAATACCAGCGACAGTAACCTGCTTTATTTGTGCAGCGTCAGGAGATAGCTTGGTTAAACTACCCGCTGTAGCTTGGCTCAGATAAACGTTACGAGGGGTAGCTGTCGTAGCACTAGTAGGCATTGGAATATTTTCGAATGCACCACCTTTTGGACTATTAGACTTATAAGCACTAGACGATGAAGTCCAATAATCAAGAGTCGTATCTGCCAAAATAGAATTTGCCGTATTGGTATAAGGGCTATTACCGCTCTTATCGACATAGGTGCCGTTAATTTGCTTATATTTACGTAAATTACCCGTCCATTGTGCGACTTTGCTGCCTGGTACAGGAGACATTAATGGTAAATAACCAAAGTCATGTACGGCGTCTAAATCAAAATCATTTCTCGGAACTACAGGCAATCCAGTAGGAATCAAACCTAGATTGTCTGTTTTCAACTCTTCTGTTTTAGCTATCATAGCTTCTGCCATCAAATCTGCTTGCTGGCTAATAGCTGTAGGATTATTTTTAAATGCTGGTGGCGCTAAGGTCTCATGGAAGCCACCACCGCCATGATTTTTATCCCCTAATAAACAAGCATTCTTATATGTCGTTTTAGTAGCAGTACAATTTTCTGTATTAGTGACTTGTTTTGTAGCATTAGAAGTAATCATAAACACAGCGGTCTTGATCTCTTTTTTCGCTGGATTATCTAAATCACGTAATCGTTTAGAATATTGCCCCATACAGCCCCAGTGGGCATTCATACGGTTGTCAGCACCATTAAACTTGTTATTAAGGCCTGAAGTTTCGCAATTCGCACTGGTTATCGGACCGGCCGCATTGGTGACAGCAATGTCATTGCCTCGAGCAGGTGACAAAGACATGTTCATCTCATTAATAGGCTGTAACCCTGCAGAGCGTGGCTCACCAGCTGTCAGGAAATAAATAGCTGCACTACCCGCTGCTGACTGCGAAACTCTATTACCAGGATTAGACTGCACCTTGCCATCTGGTGCAGGACACAGGTTATAGTTGGGCTGGTCATAAGTGTAGTTTTGGAAGCCCCTAACTTCCGGCGGTGAGTTACGAATTCCTGAGGTCGAATAACCAAAGTTTAGCGTTGGTGGCAATGGTGGATATGAAGAGCTTTTAAAGCTCTTGTCATAATAATAGGCAAAGCCATCATAAGGATTTAGGATTGGATCATAAAGATACCTTGTATCTACTTCATGAGGTCTACCCCCAAACCACCAGCTACCGTTCCATGTCATGGTACCAGTTACAGAAACAATATTACTTTTATCGATTGGCAGCCAGTCTTTTTCAGCACACATTAGGCGGTAGCTGCTATAGATATAATCTACAAGCTCAGCTTTATCAAAAGCACAATATTGCCATCGATCTTTCAGGGCACTCCAATCAAACTTACGTCTTAAGACTCGTTGGCGTAAAACCGGTACTAAAGAGCTCTCCAAATCTACTGAGTCATCGAACATGTAAGTCCATTCATTTGTAGAGCCACCAGGCGCCTGTGGAGTAGGGTTAAAATTCTTAAAAGGATCATCTCGATAAGAGTATTTTTGAGGGGTCAATGTTTTAGGACTAATTCTTTCATTATCCGCTTCACTAAAAGTACCATGTGGTCTATCTTGCGAGCCACCAACGTAATACCACATTAAATTGTATGTTCTTCTACCTTCGATTGATTCCAACTCTTTTTTTGTAGGCTCATCCGTATTAGTACCCGCCCACCTTTGTGGAGCGATAATTTCGCGATAGACGTCAACCCAATCAGCATCACTAGCACATTCAATTCGTGAATACTCATAAAGGGTGTCAACACCTTCTGCTTCAGGCTTGGTATCGTAGTAAACCATTTTGCGTTTTTCTTCAGGACAGAATTGCCATGTACCTCCATTCCAATTAGGCCTATTACCCTTATGACGCAAGACTCTAGTTTTTGGTAAGATATTTTTTTGTGCTTCACTAAGGACGGTATCACCATCTGAAGGAGGCGCATCTTTAGGAGCATAAGTTAATTTTGAAGTTTTAGTTCCTAGCATGTAAGAACCAGCTTCCGCATACGCAGACGCCATTGGCGCTTCATCAACCCCAAATTTAATTTTATTAACGAAGTCTTTAATCTTTTGACGATGTTCTGTAGTCAATTCACTAATGGGGATATAGATACCACCTGTCAGACCATCACCTTGTGCAAAAGCATTTTGCATGGACGTTGACGGGTACATCCCTACGCCGACTTTAGTACCGGCTGGAAAACCATTGGGATTGTCCATTAATTTGATGATAGCCTGACGCATAACTTCAATACGTTCGTTTTGACCAATACCGCCTAATGAAGAGGTGTCAATCATCAATAGGATAGCACTACCACTACCTACGTTCCCTGAAGTATAGATATCTAAGTCACCTGCAGCTGGTACCTCAGACTGAGCAGACGGTAGAATAGCTAAGGCACCTACAAGGGCTATGGCAAGTGGAGCTAGTCGGAATTTTTTCATGATTTCTACCTTTTAATCTATCTATATGCTTGTGTCAGTACTAAGTTTCAGCAATATAATTTTCTGTCTACTCAGTCTTAAGGTTATAAGCAAAATCTTGAACTTGAATATTAATGGGTGTGTCAGTTTTATCTAGACATTGAATTTGATTGTTTGCTGCTGTCGCACCTGCGAGTCCGCCAATAGGCAACTCTAAGCACTTTTGGATATCTGCATCTTTTGAAGATATCGATAAGGCTGGTAGTACGGATGTCACATGAGCACGAAAGTAGGAAGCATCAGATTTGCCAATATTATCCATACCTATATTCGCCGCCTCAAAAGGCTTTATCTGCACATCATCTTCTATACTGTTATTCACGGTAGGTCGAGTAATCGAAATCTGCGAAGCAACTGTTTTACGCGCGCTAGTGAAATATTCTGCAGAGCCATCTGCTACTTTACAATAGCCCTGTTCGTTACCCGTTAGACCGCCGCCTGCATCGACTAGAATACGATGAGCGCCTCTCTTATAAAGACTGTCTCTTATAGTAGGCTGATAACAAAGGACGTATTCATAGTCTTTTCGCCCTTCTGTTTTGAGCAGACCAATAGGACTATTATTATCTCTATCCATATTCTGCAATTGCGTCATTTTATCTGCGCCGGGTTCTATCCCTGCTAACTCTAGCTTAGCCAAGGGTACATCCGAGGACTGGGTCAACAGTTGATTGACCTGCGCACTGGTGGTCATGTCTAAACCGACCTGTGAGTTACGTACGGCTATAGCCCCAATAATCGCTAAAAATAGGACCATGATTAACACAACTATCAAGGTAGCCCCTGCTTGTTGAGTCATCGAGCTATGAGTCATAGGTTGCTTCTTATTCATCGGGTCAATCCATTTCTTAAGCGAATGGTCGATTCGTAAACACGACGCACATATTTTTTATTAGTATCCACCATCTCAACATCGGTGCCAAGAACATTAAAGTCTGTTTGTGCCTCACCAGAAATAGGGTCAGTACCTCGAGTTAGTACACCAATTTGTACAGCGACAATGGGGGCTTTATATTTATAAGCACTGTCTTTTAGCGTCATATACTCGGCTGGCGTCAAATAAATTAAGCCATCTTTTGCCTGTATGCCTAACTTAATTTTAAAGTAATCGACCCGGTTGACCAATACTGTACTTTTAGTGCCCATACCCGTTAAGACATAGCTGTCTTTTGCCACTTGAGATGGAGAGACATCGCCTGCCAATTCATAAGTACCAGAGTCGCAAGCCAATACAATGTCATTACTTCCACCAGTTGTGTCTTTACGGGTAAAAAAACGCTCGACAACCATAGTATCTTTATCGATATTTCTACCTTCACAATCGCTCATAGCGAAAGGTGCTCGATATTGGATGGTTAATTGATCGCTCATAAGAGCAGCGCCACCTTTGGCTTTGACAGTGCTGCTATCACTTGTACTAACAGTCTTAGTTAAGTGATCAGCTGTGATTCCTTTAACGCCTCTAAGGTTACCAATTTGCCGCTTATTACCTGTTCCAGCTACAACCTCAGTAGGATGGTCGTTGGAGGCAGTTAAGATAATACCGGTCCAAGCGGAGTCTTGGGTCATGGGTTGATATGCCCCAAGGTTGGCCATCGCAATCTCTTTTTGCACGTAGCTTAAGCTAAATACGACCGCATCTTGTACGTCATCAGCCCCTTCTTGAATACGTAAATTATTAGAGCTGTTAAAAAAGAGTTGGAGCGCAGCCGCACTGATTAATAGTCCTAAAACGAGAGCGACCATGAGCTCAATCAAGGTAAAACCTGCCTGGCTATTGCGCGTAGTGGCTGACGGCTTGAGGGGTATCATAAGCTTATGCATTAATAGGCTTCCATATAGACGCAATCTGCGTTAAAACGATAAGACCCTGCCGCATTCATACAATCGGTACTGCCTGCTCCCAAAGTCGGGGTAGTATTATTCCACGCCGCCACTAGACATTTAGTTTTACCGGCGTCGGCTGTGCCAGGACATACCGTCATGCCAATATTTATCCCGAATGTTTGCGCCTGAGTTTTTATATTGAAAACGTCATGATTGGCCATCTGTTCAGGAGAACAGCCCGTATCCGCACATGCTGCAGGAGCAGTAGTAGCGACCGCTTTGTTTAATAATGTTTGGTAGTAATCAAGGATTTGTGCTTTGGTTTTAGTAGTGGTGCCGTTTTCTGTCACCGTTAGCTCATAGGTTGAGCCTAGACCATTAGTGCGGATTTTTTCTGCCGTAGACCGCAATAGCGTCAGGGCTTGAGTGCGTGTGAGCGACTCATCAGTACTTTTTAAGGCTTTGGCTTGTAATGCGGTATACCCTAAAGCCGCCACTGCCAATAACAGTAGCGCTACTAGGACTTCTACTAGTCCTACACCACGCTGGGCTGTTATACTTTTTTTAGAACCTGCGCTGTATGAGTAATGGGTCATTTGGTCTAGTCCGCTCTAATACCAGGGTTAATGCTGGCTAAAAATTACTGTTTCTGATGAATTTTAAAGATATTTATTATTCATATTTTGGCTATATTTATCAGCCACAATCGACATTAGTAATGTTATTAGCTGTAGTATTATCAGTGATATTTACTTTACCCTTTATTTGTCTGGATACTCCTAATGGGTTAATAGTAACGGTATAACCAGACTCACCACTATAATTATTATCGCACACTCGAAAATATAGCGTCTCAGTGTCTATGCGACCAGTAGTCAAAACGACTGTTTTGTTACTGGCATTGGTATTGACAGAGATACGGTCAATAAGTTGATATTGTGTCGTGGTTTTTTTTGCAACCACAGCATCTTTAGCTTGCTGAAATTTTGGAGTCTCTGTCGTGACTGCTGGGCTTCGGTCCAAAAACTGTACAGTATAGAGCCGTTTATTACTGTCTATCAGTAGCTCAGCCGCCTTACCACTTAGAGCCGCCTGTGAGCGCGCTTCATTAAAAGCATTAACGATATCCGCTGCTGCTTGTTGGGTACGCTTTTCACTCAAAGACAAACTAAAGCTAGGTACCGCAATACTAGCAATAATTCCGATGATGGCTACAACCACCATAGCTTCTATTAAGGTAAAGCCGGCTTGTTGGTTCACTCTCACACTATTCTCACACTTTCAAAAACTATCAACGTTAACAGACACTTATTGTTTACTTATAGCATACAATACCGTGCGAATGCTACTTACTTGTTTGTCATTTGTTGACTTTGCAAGAGCTAATTTGTGAACTATACCTAATTTTTACTAGTTTTATCTATCTATTATTTTTTAATTGAGCGTCACTGGAGAAGCCTACTTTCGCCAACCATCGTCCATGCTGCATTGGGTGCCATGGCATTTTTTACCCGTATAATCTAGGGTTAGGTTACCGTCTCCCTTCATCATTGCTGTGGTTATCGGAGTAGCTGTCAGTGACCAATCCCCTTTCTGTCCATCGTTATTAGCATCAAGTACCATAGTCACCGTGTAAAGTTCATCTCCTTGTGTCGGATAGTTCGCACTAGGTCTTTGCACATACTTACCTTGTGCAATCTTCTGCGCTTCAATCTGGTTACCGATACTTTGCAGCTCGGTCATCATTTCAGTACGCTTGGCTTTTTGGACATAACCCTGATAGCTAGGATAAGCAATTGCGGCCAATATGCCGAGGATAGCCACCACCATCATCATCTCTATTAAGGTAAAGGCGGACTGCGCCTGTCGGTATGAATAGCTCATAGTTATAACCCTTGATCCATTACCATATTATTGCTCCTGTATCACAACTCGTGATAGTCCCGATATTCGTTGGAGTAATCGCTGTCTTCGACATAGTCATACATTGTAATCCAGTACTGGTCATGATGATACGATGACCATATTCATAGAAGGTATCTGGTTTAGGAATAGCTATCATTGCCCAACCCCTCCCCCCTACTGGATTAATAGTCGTTTTTTTTGACCCTCCGGTATTGGTAACGATGACATTACTGTTCACTAAGCTAGGACTGCCTGCTAAACGATCGGTCACCTGAATCATATATTTATAATTCGTCTCATCCGCCCCTAGCGGCACATAGATAGTTTTACCATCTCGAATAACGATGTCTTTACCATCTGTATCTTTGCCTGTCTGCGTTCCATAGCCTCCTTGCGGTACAAAGTTGCTATAAGACAAAGCGGACGCTCGCCATTGGTTCAGCTGGATTTCTAAATACTTCATCCGGGCCTGTACCTGCTTTTCTGCATTAGTAATAGCATAACGCTGATAAGAAGGAATAGCTATGGTGGCCAATATGGAGAGAATAAAGACCACTACCATGAGCTCTATTAAGGTAAAGCCAGACGCATAGTCCTTGGACAAGACTGAGGTATGATTAGTCATTTTCATTATGCTCATACCACCGTTTAGGCAACAGACGGAACCTTTCATTAAAGGCTATACCATCTTCTCTAGACTTGCCGTCTGTCTTGGTTATATCACCAGACTTGCCACCTGTAGTCGAGCCATCGTCTATAATACTGTTGCCGACCGTTTTAAGCCCTGCCTTTCTAGTATTGTCTAAACCACCCGACCCCACACCTGCGCCATGCCGATTGGTCGTCTTCAATTGATCTTGCAAACTCTCATTACCGATCAGCATTTTGACATCACGCTGGTCTTTGCTATAAGCGCCTAATGCCAGCTCTTGTATCCCTTTGCCGGCTCGAGTATAGCCTGCCGTGCCATCAATGGAAGAAGAGTCAGGCTGGCTAGCAGCACTGGTGCCCGATGCTTTGTCACATACCCCATAAGGCATACAGTACAGTTGGCGCTCTGAGCCACCGACTACTTGGGCTGAACAGCTGTTGGTACTATCATACACCATCTCTGGACTATAAGCCGTAATCAGCAGACGATTGCCATAAGCTAAAGGCTCACCCATAGACTTAACCCCAGCGACTTTGCTATAGCCATCAAAATAGTTTAAGGGGTAACTCCAGCCCGCATAGTCATAGACATAACGTTTGGTTGTATCATTATAAGTCGCCTTAGCGATAGCCTCTGATATGCTCTTACGGCTGCCTAAATCCTTGAGTTTGGCATTCTTGGTAAAAGGTAAACTCGCCAAATCACTAGGTACTTTATCTTTAGTGAGCAGTTGAGCTGTGCTGTAGCGGAACACACTAGGTTGGGCAATATCATAATCAAAGACGTTAAATAGTTGATCGGGATTATTGGCTTTACGCAGCATAGACAATGGCGAGCTACGATCTCCTGATGCCACGACTACTGAGGCAAATATCTCTTGGTAAGGACTGGTATAAAAGCTCACTACAGGTCGTTCGTAGAAGCGATAAGGCAGGGCCTCACCAGCGCTGGCATTAAATACCCGCACCACGCGATTGACTAATTTAGAAGTCGTCGCGCCTGAGTTTAAATCTACTCGGTAGACGTTTCCGCCAAGATCCGCATAATACAGATGCTCTACATTGCCATCATCGTCTCTATCTAAGGCAGTTACTCCACCGACCACACTGTGTTTCATGGTATCTACTTTGGTATGGTTGGTCCCCGAAGAGGCCCCTGAAACTGAAGCCAATATATTGCCGTTGGCCCCATCTAATATATAAATAGCATTACCTTCCGCCACGGTCTTATTGCTGCAGTTGGTATTAGTACCCGTAGCTTTTAGAGTAAAGCTAGCATCTTCATAACAAGCATCATAGCCGCCACTGACAATTACGACGTCTTTGGAGATAAACTTATTTCCAGATCCTTTCACTTTGATACTGGCCAAAGTGGGCTCACTCCACACCTGACCTAGTCTCTCAAAACCACTATCACTACTGGTCTTGGCAAAGAGTAGCTTTGGGGTATCCTTGTCTTTTAAATCTAAGCCGTATATAGCCTTGCCCCCCATCCGTAACCCGCCATAAGCCGTCACTTCTGTGGCTTTGACCTTACCTGGAGCACTAGAGAAGTCGTATTCTAGCTCAGAGCGACTGTTCCATGGGGCATCCACACCAAATACAGTGCGACCGATACTTCCCTCACTGCCTACTTGCAAGGCCTTTACTTGCTCTTTAATGATTAATTTTGGTATGAAAGCAAAAGTTTCCTGACCTTTTTCAGACTCAACCAAATGCAGCGCGCCGTCCATTGAGCCAAACATAATGTAGTCATCACGATCAGACTCATTGTTAGATATCTCGCCATTGGCTAAGAACTTTGCGCCGTAGGAGACTTGGCGGGGTTTAGAATGCACGACACCGCCCAGCACTTTTAAAGCATCCTTAGGAGGTTTACTAACAATAGTTTTATATCTTGCCAACTGCTGAGTAGCATTTAAACCTGAGATTTCACTCACTTTATCCATAGGCGCTTCGTAGCCTAGGAATGCCAATAGATACAGCTTTTCTCGAACCCCATAGCTGTTGTCTAATTGATCAAAGCCAACTATTTCACCTGCTGTCACTTTGATATTGACTAGCTTGTTATCACTCTCTACAAATACATTACGGGTAGCGTCAGGAGAGGCTGAGTTGGGAGCTTTTAACTGTGCAAATACCCCGCCTGCATGAATGCTATTGTTAGCCACTGCCCCACTTTTATCCAACTTATCCCCTGTACTCCAAAGATCTTGGGCTGATTTACTCATGTCATCTGGGAAGCCATCACCATCTTCGTCGACATATAATCTTGCTGTCTCGAGCAGAGGAAACTTGCTGGACTTACCGTAAAGGGTACCCTGATAAACATTGTATTTTTTTAGGTTACCGGGCCAAACGTAATTGGTCTCGGCTACTTTTGCCTCAATCATGGGTAAATAAGCGAAAGGCTGTAAATTCGATGCGCTGAGAGGGTCGTTAGGTATGGTGATGGTACCGGAGGGCGCAGCCTCAATCTCACCAGATAAACTTTCTAAGAAGGAAGAGACACTTTGCGCAATATCATCAGCGGATTGAGCGTAATAAAACCCACCGCCTCCATGCTCTTTTCCTAATTTACAAAGACTTTGAGTATCACTATTGGCACCGCTAGTATCACAATCGTAGACTATTTTTCCATTGGTTTGAGTGGTATCAAGTCCTGCAAACGCCTTACCAAAGCCTACTGTAGCGGTTTTAATAGAAAGGTTGGCGGGATTGGTATTTTTCTTGAGTTGTTGCGCATACTTAAACATGCAATCCCAGTTTCCGCTGCAGCTCTCTACACTTAGGTTTGTTTCCTGTAAAGTAGTATCCATAAAACTACTAATATCACTACTATTTACTGAGCTCGGTTCTCCATCGGTTAACAGATAAATACCATTACCTGCACATTGAGCTTGCATTGCACCTTGTTCATATTGGGTATTGTTCGACGTACTCTTAGTTGAATTTGCTGAGCTCCTGAAACCTGAGTAACCATCCGATTCAGTAAGCTTTAAATAGAACCTTGTATTGCCTTGAGTGATAGTGCCATCAAAGTCAGGCAAATAATTACTGTTATAGCTTCCATTATCATAACTGTAGCAGTTCTGTAATTTTTCTGCTTTTATACCATTTTCTGTGACTGTAGGTTGATTTATAACGCTATAAGAAGAAGAACATCTACTATATATATAATAACCATAGGAAATAGTTCTATTGGCTACAACCTTTAGATAAGGAGGTTGTACCGTTGAAGTACCCATCATATAGGCACCTGCTTCTGCAAAGGCAAAAGAAGTAGGTGTACCGCCAGTAGCCGTAACGTTTTTTACATAATTGGCTAGATTTTGCCGGTGTTCAAAACTCAGCGCTTTTGCTGGAAAATTTATGACCCCTGCTTTACCTTGCCCATCTAACGAAAACTGTCCCATCCCCAGTCTAGTTTTACTGTCAATCTTACCTTGTGTAGTTAGCAGCTCTAAGAGCGACATCTGCAAAATGGTTAGACGTGATAACTTATAAATTTTGTTGTTTGCTCTATAGTCTCCTATAGCGTTTTTATCATTAGACTTTTTAAAGCAGCCCTGTAAATCAAGTTTTACAGTAAAAGTTTTATTCGTAGCATTATCTTTGTAAGTATATGATTTGGTTTCAGGAGAGACAGCTTGGCAAAGGTTGTATAAGTATCCTCTAGACTCGTAACCATATAAATCCCCGTATTCTTGGTAGAGATAAGTCGTTCCCATACTCCCTGAAGTATCTAACATCATAGTAAAGGTAGGCGCGCCGGCTTCTGGCGCCTTATAGATTTCGAGATCTCCCATACCATTAGACGCGGCATGTGCTGACACCGTCATCATCATAGATAATGAAAGAGCGATACTTCCAGATAACAGCGCATAAGGCCGAGGTTTTGAGCCTGTATTATTGTGCGAGTTATCAATCTGAGATTTGTTTATAATCATGGCGATCACTCTTCATGGTTGAATGGGGATAGGTAGCGGGGCAATGCTATAAGACTAATAAAGGCTATCAATAGGGCTATACACTGGGCGGCATAACCCTAACTGTTGAGACAACTAAACAATTAAGGGACTGCTTTGCTAACTTTGGGCTTACCTTGCGCATCTACTTCTAATAAGTCCTGACAATCCTCTTGAATTTTGCCGTTGCCCACACCAAAACCATAACAAACCACACTGTCGACTATGTTTCTAACATTGGCTTGCTGCACGAGTATCTTGGCTGGAATGCCGTTTTCTTTTAGGCAAGCATCTAAGGTTTGTTCCGCCGAGTCTAAAGGCGCAATAGGCTGTTTTAAGCATTCGTTCATTTTTTCAGCGGATACGCTAGATAAGTTAGGCAATATAGAAGTGGTATAGATATTAAAAACGGCGGACTCATTGCCCGGTTCGCCCGCTTGGATGCCGGAGCCTTGAGTGACTGATTTAAAGTTACCCTGCCCAGCTACTGCGGTGGAAGGGCGTGTGACGTTGATCTGAGTCAATGTAGTGAGGCGCGCACTAGAATAGCTGTCCGCTTTTTCGACGTCGCAGAAACCTGAGCCCGCTGACATCACTGTGCCACCATCCGGCTTGACCACGCTAGCATTGTTAAAAGTAGCAAAATTGCTCGAGCGAGGGTTGTAGCAAAAAATATATTGGTCATCTCGATTAGACTGACCAACGCCAGACAGATAATAACCAAACATACCCGTCCCTTTAATGACGGCATTATCATAATCAGTATCGGTGGCAAATTTATCAGTTGGGTCGCTGCTTTCGAAGATTTTTTCGATGCGCTTATTAGCACTATCAGAAGCATTTAACAACAGTGTGTCCACTTGATCGGCAGTCGCCACTTTAAGATCTGTGGTACTTTGCCGGACCGCTATAGCCCCTAACAATGTAATCAATAGTAGAAATATCAATACTATGATTAGGGTAGCGCCTTGCTGTGAATGGTAGCGCATCATTTACTTCCTTTTATACCCGTGGTATTTCGCTTATAGACAACGGTACCGCTATGGACTAGGAGAACCTACTGAGATAGCTCGTGCATTTCTAAGCATAATATTTGAATCATAAACTCGCCGGATAAACCCTTTATTAGTATTTGCGGACAGCTCGTAATTACTGCCAAAAATAGTAAAGGCTGTCGGTCCCGCATCGCCAACTAAAGGTTTGGGCGCTCTAATTAAAGCCGTAACTTTTACTGCTAGGATGTCGGTCTCAGTTTCAGTAGTGGCACTCTCGCCTGACTCTGTCACCTCCGTAGCTTTTAGATACGCCATATACGCTTCAGGGGTAAAATATCTCAACGTAATACTTTCAACACCAGTGGCTTTCACTCTTTTGGTTATCTCGGTGCCTAACAACGTTCCGAAATAGTCTACTCGAGGCACTATCGCTACCCCTACATCACCCAAATCTCTAATGTTTCTAGCCGCTTTTAAAACTGTCGTGGCTTGTCCGGTTACCGCTTGTTCCTCTAACTCAGCAGCGTTTAAGTCCTCTTTAACGTAACGACCTGCATCACAACGCAACTCATAACTGTCTACATCGGTCTCATAATCCGCCTTATTAGCGTTGGCAACTTTGCTTAAAAAGTAACGTTCTACGACAATTTGCCCTGCAACTGTTTCTAGCTGCTTTTGCTCGCCACGCTCTATCTGCTTTGGCCCTCTGACAAAGGTACCTTCGCAGTCTCGCATATCTTCTGGCGCTTCATATTGAATGGTTAATTGCGAGCTTTTTAAATTTTTTAGATTGCTGTTGCCACCCACCCACGCCCCAGCATCTGTACTGCTAGTTTGAGCACCACTTCTGGTCAGATACCCTGCAGGAAAACCTTTATTGCCCGCTGCACTCTGCGTGCCGCCAATCTTAATACCATTCATATTATTTCTACTGGTATCCGTCTGACTGCTGACCGGATTGTCTTCGCTAGTTAAGACAATACCTGCCATAGGCATATAAGGGTTATTGGTCTCAGACATGCCTAGATTGGCCAAACGAATGCTTTTTTCCATTTGCTGAAAGCCAAATATGTTGGCATCAATGACACTAGAGCCCCCTAATTGTGTACTGCTGGTTTTCACCATAGTTAAATAAATTTGCATAGCGGCAGCGGAAACTAATAGACCAATAAATAGCGAAATCATTAGCTCAATTAGGGTAAAGCCTCGTTCTGCTCCCAATCCTTTCATTAATAGGTCTCCATAATTAGGCATTGAGCGTCAGAATAATAAGTTCCGGCTAGATTGGCACAAGATCTATTGGTAGAGGTGGTATCACTTAAAACAGGTTTGGTGTCTTGCCAAGCTATAATGACGCATTGGCGTACTTGCTTATTCGCAGTACCTGGACAATTCACCATATTTAGCAACACATCATTATCACAAGCCTGCTGCATCATTCTCCAACTGTCATAGTTAGCGACTTCTGCTTCTGTACAAGCATTGCTATCACAATTTTTGGTAGCTTTGGTAGTCTTAAAAGCAGCGGTAGCCTGGCAATAATTTTTAGCCCCGCTTACATCGCCCAATACTTGTTGTATGTTTGCCTGATAAATAGCAATGCTATCTGGGTTTAAGCGTAGATCCTCTGATATGCTGCGGATAATCGTCGTCGATTTGACCCGTACTACGCTATTGTCTGTGGCATTAATAGCCGTCATATTTAAAGCACTAAACCCTAAGATAGCCACCGCTAGCAGTAAAAGCGCTACCAACACCTCTACCAGTCCTACTCCTTGTTGTGAAGACCTAAGCATTAGCAAGTACCTGCTTCAATATTGGTGATATTGGCATTAGCATCCACCTTTATTTGACGCGGCGTTTCCGCATCAGAGTTGTTATCACAGAGGGTATACGTCACATTTGCGCCATCTGACAAGTGTTTATTAGGGTTGAATTCAAGCGCAGTGACTGTCGAGGGGGTCAAGCTGACCGTGACGCTATTTCTAGGGGCTAATGGATAGGAGGCGATAACTTTACTATTGCTATCTTTGATTTGAATGCTGGCAGGCGTGGTCCCCGCAGCTGCTACATATTTGACTTCAATCTTTTGCCGACGAGTCACGCTTTCTACTTTGGCCTCTTTTAAGGCATTCTCTAACATGGCGGCATTAGACCTGACACTCTGATTGGCTAACTGCAGGCTCATACTGGGCGCAGCTATTGAAGCAATAATCCCAAGCACAGCAATGGTTACCATCAGCTCTATGAGAGTAAATCCTTTTTCAATACACTTATTATGAGCTGTATTAGTGTTCCGGTAATGGGGCTTAATCACAGCAGTGACCCTATAAAAGACTTAAAAAAGTGAATGACTGAAAGTAATAACCTCTCTATCGCAATAAATGCTTAAACAAATTTTTATCACCATAATTGCTGCACTTAACAACAATGTAGGTCTTAAAAGGAATTCATGAATGGAATAATGTGTTTTTGGTCATAAGCTTTTATTAATAGCCTTTTACTAATATCCCTTTAGCAATAGACTGTTAATAATTACTAGTTTGCAACGATATAACATAGCAATATTCATTCCAACTTAACTATGTGGTTTACATAAAAGTACCGTTGTTTTTACTAGATAAGTCCAAATATTTATCGTATTTTTTTGCTAAAGAATCACGCAGACCCTACAAGCCTTGTAGGTTTACGATTATTGTAAAATTTTTAAGTTTACACTTGTTGGGATATGGCAAAAAAGTGAGTATTATCAAGTTACATTTAACTATAACAAGGTAAATACATTATTGTGATTATCGGCTTTGATTACCATGTGCTAACGCATAAGCGGATATTTGGAGGGTATAGTCGGTAAAATGAAGGGTTTTTGCCAACGAGCGCAGGCTAGCCCCAGTAGTCGCAACATCATCAAATAATAGTAAATGAGCTTTAGGAGGGGGAGAAATGAGGGTAAAAGCATCTTCTAAATTAGATAAGCGCTCAGCTCGGCTTAAACCCTGCTGACTGAGGGTATCATCGACCCGGGCGACTCCGCGCCAAATCGGAATTTGCCAATGTTGGGAAAGATAGTGGGTTAAGATGGTCACAGGATCAAAACCACGCCGTTGTAATCTAGCGGTAGTCGTTGGCATAGGCACGATGACGCTATTTTGCTCATGACAGCCGGTTGGTTTGGGCAACTGGCGTAAAGCATGGACCAGGACCGGCAGCTTGGTCATATCCTCATGGTGCTTAAAAGCACTTATGGCTTGGCGAATAGGATAATCGTAATAAGTGGCTGACTGGACGCTAAGCGTGAAGGCAGGGTTAATATCAATAGTGAACAGCGGTGGCAACCAAGTAATCTGTTGCTGGCATTGAGCACAGAGTAAGCTTTTTTGAGTAGAGGAAGAAGGCGATAGAGAAATAGGAGATAAAGAAGAATGAGATAAAGTTTGCGTTGTTACCCTAGGATGAGCAGCAATATTAGTAAGAGAATTGGTAGAAGAATCATTTGCGATATCATACCACTGACAAAGATAGCAGCGTGATCGTAGGTGATCAGCGAGCCACATGCCAAATCGGTAAGGTACCCACCGAGCCACTATACTCCCCTAGTCTAATACTGCGTTTATGGTGCATCGAGGCTAGTGACTAGCCTCAATGTTAGTATAGCGGTATTTTTTTAGACATATAGTCTTGGTTTAACGATTTTTTATAACCCTTTCCAATCGTTGAGGACTACCCCAATACCGATACCCGTATTTTCGTGGTTATAGTCGATGATAGACTCGCCATAGCCTTGGAAAATTTGAATATAGCCATTCATATTGTTAGACAAAGGATGGATATAGTCTAATTGCAGCGCCCCCTTATGGGTATCCGGGTTATAGCGAATGGTGCCGCCCAAGGTCTTTCTATTTTCAAAGTCATATAGGAAGGTGACATCCCCATAGCCCATGAAGTCCGTGATATCTGGGTTATCATCTAGGTCACCTGAACTGTCTGAAGTGACTCGGGTCCATAGTCTTGGTATGACAGATAAACGACCCCATTCAGCCCCTGCCATCAGATAGACGCGGTTCCATGAGCGGGATAACGGATCAGACTGACCGTTAGAATGATGCACAGCGCCGGTACCTAGCATACGTAAACGACCACCAAAAGGCAGATCAGCAGCAACCGGTTGGGTCAAGATGATTTCTGGCTCATAGTCGGTCGCACGAAAAGGTCTTGAATTGTCTTCGTTATACACCTGCCAGTGCGATTGCTGAGTATAGCCAAACCATAAGTCAGCGCTAGTATCGAATAAATCTTCTGCTACTTTAGTCTTTACAGAAACTTGTAGCTTGAGCTCAGGCACGCGCATCTCGTTAGGACTAGATACTACCTCTTCTCTAGTAGGTGTGTTAGGACTGCGGTTAGGTCGGGCATTGGCATAAATTGGTAAGAGATACATCGGACGATGCGGACGCGCTGTCCAAGTGCCCCGCTCGCTATTTTTATCCAAATCATACGCTAGGCTTAAAGGGGTATATTTCTCAATTTCGCTTTGAGTTACCCCGACCTCAGCTAATATCTCTTGGTCGTCTTTCGCCACACCATTGAGCTGCGGAGTTTCGGCTGCTGAATCGACTACTAATACTTCATCCGCGTCTTCCACGGTATCTGCGCCTAATGGCACAACATCTTCCGCTAACACGACTTGTGGGTTACCCGAGATAGTACTTTGGAAAGTCTTGGCCAAATCTAGAGGTTTTTTACCTGTAACAAAGGTCGGAATCTCACCATTACCAGCTACTTTATCGTAACAAGCTAAGCGTGCCGCATCCGTTTTGACCTGCTGACATTCAAAAAACAATTCTCTTTTGCTACGACGTATGGCGAGTCTTTCACTCTCACTATACTGTTGACTGGTGGCTTCTATAGACTCAAAAACCTCGGTACTGTCTTCCGCTTGCGCAGAGGTAAAGGCGCCCATAGATAATGCCGCCGCTAATGACAGCGACAACGGAGACAGGGTAAATAATAACGAAGAACTGCGGTGCTGAATGCTA
>Ga0208015_1000453_pt1 | contig 21802 bp, 25 predicted proteins | sample 26BtaG_FD_184101 | JGI IMG/M metagenome (GOLD analysis project Ga0208015, IMG submission 184101) | Marine viral communities from Cariaco Basin, Caribbean Sea - 26B_WHOI_OMZ_CsCl (SPAdes) (version 2) | ecosystem: Environmental > Aquatic > Marine > Oceanic | place: Caribbean Sea: Cariaco Basin...
GAGAATTTTGGAAGTTCTTTGGAGTTGAGGTTGGGTGAGTGGGATGTTAGTTTGGGTTATAATGATAGTGTTGATGGTGATGTTACTCCTGCGAATGGTGATGGTTTGGTTGGGTATTGGCATTTTGATAATTTGAGTAGTGAGGGGGAGAATTATGGTGGTGAATTAGATGGTGATAATGTTATTGATTTTTCTGGTAATGAAAATAATGGGACGTTGTTTAAAAAATGGATTTCTTCTGGCAGGGTTGGTAATGCCTTAAAGTTTGATGGAATCAATAATTCTGTAAATATTTCAGACTCAGAAGTTTTTAATTTTAGTACAGGAGATTTTACTATTGACATGTGGTTTTATAATGATGGTTCAACTGTAAATTATCCTACATTAATAACAACTTGGGAAGGATGGTCTGCAGGGTCTTTTGTTTTAAGGCATGATAATACTGGTCAAGCAGGCAAGGTATCTATTCATTGGAATCCTGAAGGAGACCCTTTCATGACTTCAACAAATACTTTTTCAGATAATAATTGGCATCATGTTGTTCTTGTTAGAACAGGGACATCGTTTAAATTATATGTAAATAAAAATTTAGAAGATTCTGATACATCTTCTACTGCAATTGATTTAGCTTATGGTGGTTCTGTTGTTCTTGGTCGGAGCCAGTGGGATGGTGCGCATGGTTATTGGAAAGGAAATTTAGATGAAGTAAGAATTTATAATAGGAGTTTATCCTCTTCGGAAATAAATGATTCTTATGAAAGTGGTTTAGCTGGTTTGTCTTCAAATGTTTCAGCAGATGGGTTGATTTTATATTTACCATTAAATGAAAGTTCTGGTAATTTATCACAAGATTATAGTAATGTGACAGGACAGATAAGTTCTGTTAATAATGGAACCTTGATAAATTATTTTGATAAGAATCTTAATTATAATCCTACGGGAGGAGAGTGGAGTGGTTGCTTTGAGTTTGATGGGGTGGATGATTTTCTTGATTTTGGGAATGATAGTAGTTTGAATCCAACTACTGCAATTACAATTTCTGCTTGGGCAAAAGTTTCTGGTAAACAGGGAAGTCATAGGTCTATTGTAGCAAAAGGACTTGACACAGAACAATACCTAATTACTGTAAGTAATGTTGATAAATTTAGAGCACATATAAGGACTGCAGGAGGTTGGCGTTTTTTTGATGGAGATACAACAATATCTTTAGATACTTGGTATCATGTAGTAGAAACCTATGATGGAACTGATTTAAAATTATATCTTAATGGTTATTTAGACAACTCTTCAAATTATGGTGAAGCAATTTCATATGATTCAACAGCAAATAAGCTATATATCGGAGACTTACAAGGTTCTTCATTTGCTTTCAACGGCTCAATAGACGAAGTCATGATTTTTAATAGATCATTAGATGCAGATGAAATCAAAGAACTTTATATTAAGGGAAGGGCGAAGTGGTCGTATACTGATTATAAGGATGCAGGGACAAATGTAACATATATAATAGATAAAGACACAACAAACTTATTACCAGAATATAAGTTCACAGCAGGAAACACAACTGATCCTTTTTATTCTCCTATCTTAGAAGCTGGAATGAATTTTAATTATTTCCTCCACACACCTCCAAGTATAAACTTTACATCAGGAACCGAGGATGATTATGCATCTGTTGCTCAGGATAATGTTTATATTAATGTAACAACTGAGCATGGAGCTAATGTTAGGAATTTAAGTTATAATTTGTATAATAGTACTTTGAATACAACTGGGCTTGTTGGTTATTGGAGTTTTGATTTTAATAATAGTGATGGGACGTATTTTGATATTAGTGGTGAGGATAATGATGGGACTGGTAATGGGAATGTTTTTGTTAATTCTTCTGGGAAGTTGAATGGGGCTGGTTGGTTTGATGGGAATGGGGATTATGTTGAAGTTGGGAACTTGTCTAATGCTTTTGATGATGCAAATGATAAATTGACTATTTCTGTTTGGATACGGCCAGATTCAGTTGCTGCAAGTTATTTAGCTAGTAAATATGATAACACAGGTGATCCAGACCATAGGACTTTTTTATTATCCCTAGTTAATGGGAAGATTGGAGCAACTGTTTATGAAGATGGTAATGATAATAATTATGTTGACTTTACATCAAATAGTGCTGTGGTGTCAACAGGAACATGGCAACAGGTAATTGTAGTTGTTAATTTATCTGGTGAGAATATTGATATTTATTATAATGGTGCAGAAGTTGCATCAGGAAAAACTACTGCTGGGACACCACCAACGGCTTTTAATAGCACTTCTACTCAATTGGAGTTTGGTAGAATATTAGATTCTCCTGGTGGGCGTTTTTTTTATAACGGCACAATAGACGAAGTAATGATCTTTAATAGATCATTAAGTGCAGGTGAAATAACAGCCCTCTACAACAGAGGGGCAGTAAACAGAACAGTATATGGGACAAATGTTACTGAGATTAATATAACTGGTTTGGCGAGTACGGATTATCATTATTTTGCAGATATTTGGGATGATTTTAATGAATATGATAGTACAGAGATAAGGAATATAAACTTAACAACTGAGGAAGCAGTAGCAGACAATCCACCTACAGTAACTCTAAGCAGACCAGAAGACAACAATGTGACTTCTCAGGGTTTAGTAACCTTTGAAATAAATGCAACAGATGACATAGAATTATCAAACGTAACCTTGTGGGTATGGAACTCAAGCAACGGATTAATAACAACAAACTCAACAACATGGAATGGAACTTCAAACAGTACAACATTTACATTCACATTTAATTTTGATAACCTAACAGTTTGGAATGGTTATGTATGTGATAATGCAACTCAGTGTAGTTGGGCAGCAAATAACTTTACATTGAATATAAGTACAGTAGTTGATACAACACCGCCAAATATTTCAATAACACATCCAGGTAATAACACAAACTGGACAGATAATGGGTTGGATATTAACTATTCAATTAGTAGTGATGCTCAGGTATGTTGGTATACAAATGATAGTATATCAACTAATTATTCAATAGCTTGTGGAACTAATATAACAAATGTAACATGGGAAGAAGGACAGCACAATGTAACTATCTATACAAATGATTCAAGTAATAATGAAAACTCTAGTTCAGTAACATTTACAATTGATACAGTAATACCAACTTTCACTAACATCCACAACATTTCAATTTATAGCAATGAAAGTGTAAGTTCATACTTCAATGCAACAGATGCAACTATTGGTTTTGACAGTTTTGCAATTAACTGGACAGATACTTTTAATATAAACCTAACAGGATACTTATCAAATACAAGTGGCTTATCTAATCAACAATACTTTATTAATGTAACAATAAATGATAGTTTAAATAATATTGATAGTCAGGTTATCTGGGTTAATGTTTCTAGTAGTGATTTAGTTGCACCAACTGTTATCTTAGATGCACCACCTGATGATACTGCTAATGCTACAACTACATTTAATTTTACTGCAAACTTAACAGATGATACAGGAATACAAAATGCTAGTTTATATATCTACAATGAAACAGATGATCTAATAAATCAAACATGGGTGGATACTGGGGGGGAAGGTGTATTAACATATGTTGTTGGAGTTGTAGTAACTTTAACTGTTGGAATTTATGAATGGTTTTATGAAGTGTTTGATATTGAAGGTAAAGTATCCTACCCAACAGCTAACTTCTCACTTAATGTTACTGATGAAGTTACTCCAGGAATAGTAATCAACTATCCAGCTAATACAACTTATGGTCTAAACTCTTTACAGTTTAACATAACTGCAACAGATAATCATGTTATACAAAGATGTTGGTATACTTTGAATTCTGGGACTGATAATACAACAATGAGTTATGATGGAACTGATTGGCTTCATACAAATACTAGTATAAGTTCAGGTGATTACTTAGCACAGTTTTATTGTAATGATACAAATAATAATATAAATGATAGTGAAAATGTTTCATTCTCTATTAAAGATTATAATGTAGATTTCTTACAACCAACAGAACTGCAAAAGGTAAGACCAGATAGGTTTTTTGATACTGATATGAATGTAAGTTGTTACGGAACTTGTGGTGAAACTAATACAAGTTTATATCATACACAGTTAAGTTTCTTACCAAAACAAGCATATAATAAATCTGGTTCATCTTTTGAAGCAGGATTTGATTTAAGTACATGGAGCGACATAGGAAGTAATGGACTGACAAATATTTCAAGAGATAATATAAATAAGATATTTTACAATAGTACTACTGGAATTGAATATACTTCAGTAATTATTAGGTTTAATATTACCACAAATATTAGTGCTATTAATAATATGACATTTAGAACAAAAGGATATGCAGTAGATACCAACGATGTTAACCATTTTAATATGAGTGTCTGGAATGGTTCTCAATGGACAGGATTAGGATTAAGTACTAATCCAAGTAAAGACGAATTAGAAGTTGTTGTCAATTCTGGATTTGGTGAGTATATAAATGATACAAATACTTACGTATTAATCTCAAATTTAAGAGAAGCATCAGTTCAAAATACAGAGTTACATATTTATTTTGCAGAAGTAGAAGTAGATAATAATGATTACCAACTAGTTAATTCTACATTTACTACTGGTGGTGCTGGAAGTGTTAGTTTCTTAGATAATGCAGAGAGTTGGACTGGAAATGGAGATTGTGACCAGAATATATGGGATTATTGTGATGCAGGTGATGGGTGGGTTAGAAGAACAGAATACCAGTATTCTGGAACATATGCAATTAGAATGGTTGATCATGATGTTGAAACTGATACATTAACAGAACAAATTGATTTAAGAAATATAAACACGGCTAATATAACTTATCAAGTACATTGTGATTCTTCAATTGATCCTGGTGATAGAATAAGATTAAGAATATTTAATGGAACATGGAATACAATAAAAACATATAATGAAACTAATTGTTTAAATGCAGATGCTACACCTGAATCTAATGATTACACATCAGAATATATTGATATTTCAGCTTATACTGGTTCAATAATAAATGTAACATGGACAATATTAGCAAATGCTAATAATGAGTTTTTTGATTATGATAACTTTCGTGTATATGGTTTAGGCTCACTAGGTGTAGAAAGTTACGACGTATTCTACACTCATAGACAAAACCCAAATACAACCACAATAGCAACAGATGATAGCGAAGTAATCTACATGCCAGTAAATGCAACTGGATATGATCTATATACTAGACATAGTTTAATGGCAACTGCTAATAGAACAGCAGATATGAGTGATAGTAATTTTGATAAGGTTAGAGTTGTCATAGCTTATCCAGATGAAGTTGACCCAATACTAACAATACTATCACCAGAAGCAGAAACAATTACAACCAATGCAACTTACATAAATGTTAGTTCAGAAGATGATTTAAGTTGGTGTGCTTATTCACTAGACGGTGCAACTAATGTAACAATGAACAAATCATTCTTAACACATTACTTTGGACATGAATCTAACCTAAGTGACGGTTCTCATAATATAACTGTTTACTGTAATGATACTGACCAAAACCAAGGTTCAGCGAGTGTCGTATTTGCAGTTGATACAGTACCACCTATTGTAAGTTTAAATACACCTACAAATAACCTAGTAAGAAATGGAACTAATGTTAACTTCACATTTACACCAACACCTAATGGTGGAACTATTGATACTTGTGAATTATATACAGATGAAACTGGTACTTGGGCAGTTAACCAATCAAGCAGTTCGTTGACAGATAGTGAACCATTCTCATTTTATAACAACATGAGTAATGGAACTTACCAATGGAATGTATTTTGTAATGAAAGTAATGGTAATACAGATTGGTCACAACAAGGAAACTTCACTTTAGTAATTAATAATCCACCAACTCAAACAGCACCATTATTAAATGCAGGAAATATAAACAATGAAACAGACCAAAACATAACTTGTTTTAATCAATCAACAAGTGATCCAGAACTAGACAGTGTTACTAATATATACAACTGGAAAGTAGATAATGTTTCTCTAACTGTATTAAATGCACCGTTTGAAGGTTACGGAGGAATAGAGAGTTCTTTAACTAAAGATTATTCTGGTGACGATATGAACTTAACCAACTACGGAACTACTTGGAACAGAACAAATGGAAGAGTGGGGGGTGCATACAACTTTGATGAAAGTTACTTTGCTATGGACTATTTCCTCAACCGTTCTGGAATACTAACCAATTTTACAATATGTGTATGGTTTAATACTAGTGATAGTGGTGATAAGGAAGATAACATGGCATTTATTGACTTCGATAGTAGTGAATACTTTTCATTCTTCATAAGAGCAGACAATGGTAGAATAGGTTTTGATTCTACAAATACTTCAAATGTAATGAATTATATGAGTGGTGGTACAGCAAACTTAAATGATAACCAATGGCATCATGCATGTATAAGTTTTGATGCAGATAAGGAAGATGATAAGAGAATATATGTTGATGGAGTATTAGATGCAAGTGTAAGTTCAGGTGATACAAGTTCATTCATAGGAACAGGATTAAGGAGATATGGTTTCATAGGTGATACAAGTGAAGCAGAAACATTTAATGGTTTACGAGGTGGATGGCATTATGAAGGTTGGTTAGATGAACTAATTTGGTTTAATAGAAGTTTAAGTGATGCACAGATAAGTAGATTGTATAATGACTATGTAATGAATACTACACATAATAGGACAATAACAAGTGATGAAACAGTTGTTGAAGAAGTATGGCAGTGTGAAGTTACACCTAATGATGGTTATCAGAATGGTGATAACTTAACTTCAAATGACTTAGTTGTTATAGCACAAACAGATGACAGTCCAACTGTAACTCTAGTTTCACCACCAGACCAATCAGTAAACAATACTCTAGGTGATGTTACATTTAATTGTTCTGCAACAGATGACTTAGGTTTAAGTAATATAACTTTACATATCTGGAATGAAAGTGGTGAAGATATTTATATAGATACTAAAGAATTAACAGGAACTAGTAACTCAACAACATGGACATTTGATTTCACATTTTATAATGATACTGAATGGAATTGTAAAGCATATGATTCAGGTAATAACTTTGATTGGGGTAATGCTAACTATTATATGAATATAAGTGAGATACAAGATATAACCTTGCCTAGTTTTGATAATCCTAGAAATATTACACACCAGGTTAATACAAGTCTAAGTGAGAATTTTAGCGCAACAGATGATATAGGTATTGATACTTATGTTTTAAATGATACTACTTATTTTAATCTATCCCAGGAAGGAATTATAATTAATATTACTAATTTATCCAGAGAGGAAATACATTACTTAAACATAAGTGTAAATGATACCAGTAATAATGTAGTGAGTTTTATATTTTGGATAAATATAACTGGAGATACTGAAGGGCCAATAGTAGCAATAATAAGACCAATAAGCGGAAAGTCATATACTTATCAACCAATTGACCATAATATAACAGCAATAGATACCCAAGGAATTAGTATATGTTGGTGGACAGTTAATGCAGGTGTAACAAACACCACATTCACACCAAACTATACAACACTAACTGGACTATCATTAGGAAATTATTACAATCTTACAACTACTTGTAATGATACTTCTGATAATACTGGTTCTGATTCACTTAAATTTTATTTTACTGCAGGATTATCTGAAGATGAGAAAGTATCTTGGGTATACATAATAGTATTATTCATAGCCCTTGCTTTGATATTTATATCATATAAAACAGAAAATTATTTCTTTTCATTTGTATCTGGAATTCTTTTCTTATTACTTGGGGTTTACATAACTATAAATGGACATCCAGAGATAGAGAATGTACTTTTAGAGAAAGGAATTGGGGTTGTGTTAGTTGGTGTAGGAATGTATTTAACAATAATGTCCTCTTTATCCTGGATGAGTTCGGAGGTTGAAGAATGATACCATTTATAATTCTATTTTTAATCTTTGTATTTGTTTTTTTAATACTTTCAATGTTTTTGGAAAATACTTTTCTTATATACTTTTCATCGTTGGTTCTAATTTTAGTTGGAGTATATACTATGAGTAATGGATTATTAAACCTAAACAACTGGTTTACTCAATCATTAAGCGTTGCATTCTTGGGAATTGGAATGTATTTGATGGTTGTGATATCACTAAATATGATTGAAGAAATTTAGTGTAAGGAGGTCAGAGAGATGAGTAAATGGATTATGAAGACTTAGTAGATGAATCAGAAGACGAGTATGAGCAGACTCAGGATCTGCAAGATGCTCAAATGGAGCAGTATGAAGGACTAGCTACAGTTCCACAGAAGAAAGAAGACCATAATTTATATAATTGGTTCTGGAGAGTTGTAAGACTTGGAAAGATAGATAAACTTGAAGACGCTTCTAAAGTTATAAGAGTTGGTAATTTAAAAAGAGTAGAAATAGGAGAACATATAATTTCTATAAGAGATGCTATGAATTTAGCTAATCTTGGAAGAATTTTTGGACATACTACTTTTGGAAATTACTGGGCAGATAGAGCGATAGTTAATTCTGCTTCATCAATGGCTAAAGAAGGTTGGTTTATGGATTTGTCAATAAGCCAGAAGAAAGTAAGATCCAGACAAAAGTCTAAAACATCTGAACCTAAAAAATGGGGAATGTTTGGAAAGAAGAAGACATCAGGAATAGAAGAGTAAATAGAACTCCTAAAAAATTCTATACTGAGGGAGATTATGAAAGTGATTACGAAGAACATAGACCAAGACGTTCTAAAACTCTTGCAGAAAAACAGATTGAACAGGAGAAAAGGTTAAGGTTACTTGAAAGAGGAGTGGAAACAAAGAAAAAAACAAAACAATTCAAGTTTCCTTTAAAGTGGCGATTTAAGTTTAGACAGGCCAAAAGAAAAAACAAAAGAGAAATGATGCTTGTTATATTCTTAAATAAAAAGAATGAGATTGAACCTCCAAAGTTTATGCCAATATTTGCAGGAAATATGATTGTATGGAAGAACAAACCATATGAATTTGATCCAAGAGCGGTATGGACTATACTGGGAATGAAAGGAAACCCAAAAGCATATCTTATAAAAGAAATTGATAGAAGGCCTGTGAGGAACAGTAAAGGACAGGTTGTTTACAAAGATGCGGCAGTGTCTAATATGGACCTTGGAGAGATAAGATTACGTGGAGACTCTACTGAAAGTGATGAATTCTTAATAAAAGCTGCATTAAAAGCACAGACTGCTCAAATGAAGAAACAGGCCAACTTAATAGCGATTATCATTGTAGCGATTTTAGGAATTGGTGGTTTGTTATGGTTTATGTTTGGGGGTGGAGCAGGATAATGTCAGAATTAGGATTCAAAAAGCATAGAGAAAACTTTGAGGTTAATCTTTATCATAGTAAGAACTCTAAAAGTTACTATCACAACGTAATAGACAAAGATCCGAATAAGTTGGCCCAGATATTTATTGATTTATTTTTAGAGGGCTATCCTATTGAAAAAGCATTTAAGATAATGCAGGAAAGAATTAATAAGAAAGACTGGCTTGGTTTTTAACAACAAATTTATATATTATAAATTACTAGTAAATTAGTTGGAGGTCTCTGATGAAAAAGAAATTCCTAGAGTTAAAAGTGTTTAAGAACAAAAGAACAGGCCAAGCCAGTATAGTTCTTCCTAAAAAGAAGATTAGAGTTATTCCTAGAAAAGTGAGAGTTGAATGGTAACATTACAGCAGGTTCAACAGCAAAGGGAACAAATAAAACAAGCTCAGGAAAAGATTAGGGCTCAACAACCACGGTTTACTCAACAGCAATTAAGACAATCAACACCATTGCAGAGACAAAAGTTTATTTCTAAATTTGAAGAACAGAAACAGCAAGCATTAAAAAAGTTTGAGAAACCATTACAGCAGATTGAAGGTTTTGAAAAACAAATTAAAACATTTCAGGAGAGTCAAAGAGAAAGTCAAGTAGAGGCTGCGGAATGGAAGCAGGCTGAAAAATTATTAAGACAGGGGAAAGGTTGGGTTGCAGAAGGCGGAGTACTAGAAAAAATAAGAAAATTACAAAAAGAAGGTTATATTCCTGGAGGAAGAACTGTTGAAGAAACTCTTGGTGCAAGGGAGTTTGTTAAACAGCTTCCTGAACTCAGGGAAAAAGCAAGAGAAGCAGGAAAAACCTTGGAACAACAACTAGATACAGACTTCAAGGAGTTTCAAAGAAAATTAGAAACTGGTCAGATTATAGCAGAAACTACGCCCACGGGAACCCAATATTTTGAGTTAGCTCCAGAGACCATTACTACCGAATTATCAAAGGTTGAGGTTTTTAAACCAGAAGGGGATATATCTTTTGGGGAGTTTAAGGAGATAGTGTCTCCACCACCATCTATTATTCCTTCTCAAGATGTTAGGGTATTAAAACCAAAAGTTGAAGTTAAAAGGGAATTATTGGAACAAGTCGGATATGAACCTACTGCTTTTGAAGAAATGGGTATTGTTCCACCAGCATTTATGCAAGTAGAGAAAATACAACCACCAACTTTTAAGGAAAAATTCGTAGAGAAATATACTGGACTTGAAAGGGCGGGAAAGGAAACTTTATTAGAAGCACCGCCAATACAATATTTATATGAAAAAGTTGATCCTTTTGCTGAGAAAGTCCTTAAACAAATTAAGATTCCAGTTTTTGTTGGACCTGGAACAACTACGGTTCAACTTCCAGAACCAGTAAGAGAATTTGAGAAGGGAGTGGTTGTTGGTGCTGTTCGGGGACCAATAGAAAAACCATTTACTACTACTGCAACTGTTGGGGCTGGCTACCTTATTGGAAAGACAACAACATTCCTTCCAAAAGCAATAAGTAAAATACCAAAAGTTGGTTCAATATTAAAAACAAAGCTGCCTGCTTATAAATTAACTCCTGGAATTTCTGCAACATTAGGCACAATATATGCAGGAACCAAAGGTTTTGAAGTTGCAATGGAACCAACTGCTGTTGGGCGGGGAAGAATTATCGGTTCAGCAGTAACTACTGAAATAATTCCTTTCATGGGTGGTGTAAAATTCTCAGAGATTGATAAAAAAGTATTAAGAGAGGTTCTTAAATTTGAAAAACAATTATTTAAAGATATACGGGCTAAAACAGGAAGTAAGGGAAAATCTAAAACTAAATCCGAACTTAAGTATAGAAGAAAATTTAGTGATAAATCAGATATGGAAATAGCAGACCAAATTAATCGAAGAATCGAGGGTGCATTCAAAAAAGGAAAAGTTAAGAAAGAACTTTCAGATATTAATAAACAATTATCAAGAAAAGAAGCCAGGGAAGGTTTTGATAAATATCTTAAGGAACTACAAAAAAGAGACCTTGTTAAGGGATATGCTTATGATACTGAAACTGGAGAATTAATCTTCTTCGATAGAATAGAACCAGGTATTGTCAGACCAAAACCAGAACCAAGTATTATTAAAACCGATAAAGGTATTTCTGATTACGGTAAGGTAGAAGTATTTGAAAAACCTAGACCGAGTTATGTTTCTACAAGGATAGAACCAACAAGAGAAACAATTGAACCAAGTAAAATGTTTTTTAAACCAACAGATGTGATGTTGGAAGAAGAAATTATAACAATATCTAAACCATCTCCCTTATATAGAGATACTGAACAGGTAAAAGTTACTCCAATAGAGCGGCCTTCCGTGAGATTATTTGATCTTCAACTTTCAAAAGAATTGCAATTATTGAGACAACCGCAGAAGGATTTAACAAAACAGAAAGATATTCAGAAAATTAGAACATTTCAACCATTAAGGTTTGGATTAAGACAGACTGAAAGGTTAAAACAGAAAGAAAGACAAAGATTAGTTCCCAGATATATGAGACCGAGACCACGTCCTGGAGAACCTAGAAAACCAAAGGAAAGGAAAATTATAATACCTCCCTGGCTTAAAGACGACTCAAAAAAACCAAAATACATTAGAAGATTACAAAAGAAACCAGAATTATTCATTCCATTTGTTAGAAGGTTTGGTAAGTTTATTCCAGTGGGTAAAGCGGTGACAAAGAAAAGGGCTGTTAAAATCGGTGTAACGAAATTAAGAACTACTTTGGCCGCAACATTGCAGTTAAGAAAACCTAGTGGTGAGATAGTTCCTATAACACCAAAAGGTAAAGAATTTAGATTAGGTAAGACACCAGGAATTATACAGAAAGCACCATTTCGTTTAGGTACTACACAGGAGAGATTAGAAATTATTAAATCACGGAGGGGAATTAAATTAATATCATAGTCAAAGTTAATTCACTACTCATCTCTTTGACCTCCTCAGCTCGTATGCTGGGCTGGGGAGTATTAAGATTAAAATGAAACAAATAACTAAATCAAATAATGTAAGGAGGTTCTCAAAATGAATAATAAAGGAAATATCATGCTTTCACTTTTGTTTTTTATCATGGCTTTAGGAATTCTTGTGGTATTTATTTCTCCGATTAATGACTTTTTAGATATTGCCCAACAAAGTGATAATTTAAACTGCAAGGGATTTATCTACGATGGAAGCTCAACAAACACTTTAAGTTTCAATGATACAAAACATAATAATGTAAGTGGTTCTCCATTAGCTTGTTTAGCAATTAAGTTATATCTTCCATATATACTATTAGTATTCTTAATAGGAGGATTAGGCTCGGTTCTTGCAGGAAAAGGAGCAGATTTAATTGGAATTGGTGGAGACCGAGGATATTAAATTCATAATTTAAAATGAAATGGAGAACCTCACTAATTGTATTTGGAATAATGTTTTTTTTAATTAGTATTAGTTTTGCAGACGCTTGGTGGGACACAACCTACGGAAAAAGACAGACTGTAAACATAGAAGGTGGTGTATCAATACTAACTAGTTTTACAGCATTAATTAATGTTAGTTATGATAGTGATATGCAGGCAGACTTTGATGACTTAAGATTTATCAATGGAAGCTGTACAAGTGAGGGTTCGACACAATTAGATTATGAATATGATAAAATAATAAATAGTAACAGTGCATTGGTATGGATTAGAATTCCAGACTTACAAATTGGAACTAATAAGATATGTATGTATTATGGAAATACAGGTGCTAGTAATAATGAAGATATGTTAAATACTTGGGATAGTAATTATAAAGGAGTTTATCATTTTACAGAGGGAAGTGGAACACACATAGAAGATAGTACTGGAAATGGAAATGGAACATTAAGTGCAAGTGGAGTTACATGGAATACAACTAGATTTATTGGTAACTCTTTACTCTTTGATGGTGCAGGAGATGCTGGTTCTTTTTTAAATATAAGCAACAATACAAATGCAAGATTTCAACATCCAGATGTAACTTTAGAAGTATTTGGAAGTCCTAATTCAGGTATAGGAAATTATGATACTCTACTAAGTAGTGGTGATGGAACACCTGGAGCAACTGATTTCTATTGGGCTTATGCAACAACTAGCGGAATGAGATATGGAAACGATATTGGTGGTTGGAATTCAAATTTTAATGTTGAACTAAATAACGTAAGTTATTTTGCAATGGCTTATACATCAGGAGATTTTAATTTTAGATTAAATAATAATTCAAATACTTCTTCACAAACTCAAACATTAAATGCAAATTCTGGATTATATGTTGGGCAAGGTTTTGGAGTTGCAGGTTCGGGTTATACTTGGAGTGGAACCTTAGATGAAGTAAGAATAAGTAATGTCCAGAGAAGTGACGCATGGATGAATAGAAGTTATGATAATTTATTTTACCAAAATTTAGTTTCTTTTGGTACCGAAGAAGACCAGTTAATTACTTTTAACTCAGTGACCTATAATTCAACAACCTATGAAATGTCAAATGAGGGTTTTACCTTAAACATAACCTACGATAGTACTACTTGGAGTACTATCTCCGCTAATCTTAGTTATAATGGAACTGTTCATGCTGGAACTGTTAGTGGAACAGGAGACACAATTACATTCTCAACTAACTTATATATTGGAACGGGAAATACTGGAAATAGAAGTTTTAATTGGACAGTTTATATCTCAAATGTAACAACCGCGAATAGTTCTTCCACTATCCAATATAATCAGACAGTAGAAGTAACTACTTTTGGATTCTGTAATACTAGTTTAAACAATCCATATATCAACTTTACATTCAAAGACGAAGGAGACCTTAGTTTAATGGACGCATTTGTAGACGCTTCCACTTGGAATTACTGGTTAAGTAATACTTCAGATATACAGACATTTACTTTTTCAAATACTACTGACCAAAATCCTAGTTATGCTTTTTGTTTTACACCACAAGATCAAACTTTAAATGTTAATTTAAGTAATTTTAAATATAAAAATACGACACATCCGCAGAGAACTTATAGTTTTTCCACAACTACCCTTACGAATACCACTACGAATCAAGTTCTTTATTTACTTGGAAGTGATGATGGAATCTATAGCGCGATTCAAACACAGGAGAGTTCTGGAGCAACTATACCTGGAGTATTAATCTCAATCGAAAGAGAAATAAATGACCTCTGGGTCTTAATTGGGCAACAAACAACAGGTTCAGATGGTCTAGCGACATTTTGGGTTAATCCTAATTTTGCCCATAGAATAACAGGGGCAAAAACAAACTATGTTTCTGCGCAGGTGACAATAACTCCTTCTCAATCAACTTATACCTTAGTTATGAGTAGGAGTACAGGGGATGCCACATATAATGGAACATTAAAGAATATGAGATGGACAACTAATCCACCAATCGGTAGGTTGAATATAGCAACACATACTTTTGAATTTAATTTAACTGCTAGTGATGAGAACCTAGACGGAAGTTTCTGTAAGTTAGAACTGGTTGATGCAGATAATGATAGTATTTTAAGTTCAAGTACTGGTGGAAATGCTGGAGGATGTAACTTATCAATAAGTTATACTGTAATAAATAATCAAAAAATAAGGGGAAAATATTATGTAGATACTACAGATACCGATGGTTTTGCATTAATAGATGGGGATACTTATTGGATAATGTTGGAAACAAGTGTACTTCCAACAACTTTCTTCCACTTCTTAGATGATTTAAAAAATCTTCCAGAATTTGGAGATGGATTAAGGCAAGAATATTCAAGAGTTGTATTTTTCTTTTTTATGTTATTTTTAGTAATTGGACTTATTTGTTTTTTTACTGGATATGACTTCTCACATCCAGGAACTATAGGGATTATAATCGTCTCATTAATTTGGTTAGCAAGTTTCGCTGGTTGGTTTGAATTTAGTTATTTAACTGATTACAATACTTTAAATAAATATTCAATAGCATTGATTACATCATTCATAATGGGGGGTTACATACTAAATTATTATGGAAAACAATAAAAAATGGGAAAATTAGCATACAGTTTAATATTATTATTTGCAATAGAAATGTCCTTAGTTTTATTTGCAGGAGCTGGATTTCCAGGAAGTTCGTTGTATCTCTTATTAACAGATCCTACACAATGGGATGATAATCTCCTATTAGGAACCTCCATTATAAACGATATTTTACTAATACTGGGCGGAGCGGCAATAGTTACTGGATTGTATTTTGTAAGAAATGAGTGGATTGTTTATGCGGGATTAGGGGCAGTGTTTATTAGTTTTGGAATAAATCTGTATAATCTATGGCAGTTCTATGAAGGACAAGGAATATTTGGAGACTCGGGGGCAATAATTGCAACCTTATTAATTGGAGGAATTATCATTATGTTCATTATAACTGTATTAGACTTCACAAGAGGTAGAGATTAAAATGGCAACACAAACACAAGTATTTGATTTGTATTATGTACTAGTTGAGGTTATATTCGGAAACATACTTAGCTCATGGTTTGGATTGATTATTATATTCTCCATTTTTGGTTTTATGATGCGAATGTCTCCGTATTCAATATTCTTTTTGGTGATGATATTTAGTCTAGTATTTGGAATTGGTTATGCAGGAGCAATAGTTGCAATACCAATATTCATTGGAGCGTTCTTATATTTTACATATAACTTAATTCAATTCACAAGGAGGTTTGTTTAAACAAATTTAAATATTAAAAACTACTAGTAAAAGAATGGTTAGGATTATTAATAGATTTAAAGAACAGAGAGGGAAGTTTAAGGCGGGAGCAGCTTTTGTTGGAAAGAAGGCTAAGAAACAGTTTAGAAAATCGATTTTAGAGAAGAAGGGAATATCGGGTAGAGAAAAAGGAACCAGAAGGGCACTTGGTGCGTTAGGAATATCAAGATTAAAACCTCGTACTGCTGGAAGGCCTGAAGGAACTTATAAACACGGTATGCCTATTCAACAGTATAGGAAAGTTCTAGCCCAGCAACGGGCTGCATTTAGACAACAAAGACAAAGAGAATTAATGATGCTTAAACGAAGGGGCTTTTCAGAAGAACAAGTTAATCGACTACAGTTAGCAAGAACTTTAGAACAACAGAATAGGGCAATAGTTCCAGATTCAAGAAGGCAAATGATGCAACAAGCTGTTGCTATTGCCGACGAGGAAAAAGACTTTACTAGATTCAGGGCACAGAAAACAGTAAGTCCAAACACTCAAAGAATGTTGACTGAGTTAAGAAGGGTACAAAATAAGGGCGATGTTGATAATATTGAACAGCAGAGAAGAATTTATGAGAAAAGATTATTAGCAGAACAAGGGAATCTTTTAAAAGCAAAAAATCTTTTTGGTCCTGATTCTGCAACTTTTAATACACTAGAAGTTGATGGAAATATATTACAGGCCCCCTCAGTTTTCCGTGAAAACCCAGAAAATAATATATTAAAACAAAAAAAATTAGGAATACTTAATACACGAGAGGGAGGTAATGACTTACACTTTTAAAATGGCTAAGAAAAAAGGAAAAAAGAAACCAAGACCAACTGGTGGAAACACCCAATGGTTTTAAGTTAAAATGAAACTTAAAATTAAAGTAAATTCCACTCAAGTAAGTGAGACTATTAAAAGGCTAGCTGGAGTGGGATATCATATAACTGGAACTCCTATTAAAAATGGAGAGGAGGTTTATAAAATGCCTTACAAACAAGGATATGGAATGAAGAAAGCAACAGGTATGGGGATGAAGAAAGCAAAAGTTTATTCAAAACCAATATCTAAAAAGATAGTAGTTGCAAAATCAAAAAAATATTAAAATGAAACCAAAAAAAGAATTTTGGAAGTCTCCGCCAATTAAAAAGCTTAGTCCTAAGCCTAACTTGGAACTTCCAGAACCACAAAAACTTGTAAAGACTGCAGTTGGAGCTGCATTAGCTATTGGTGCACTAGGTGTAGGATTAGCTGCTTTTGAAGCAGTTACAGATTAAAATGGAAATGAGAAAACAAAGTATAATAGTACCCAACCCAAACTTAGTATTACCAAAACCTCCAATAGATAATAAATCATGGTTGGGTAAGGAACCTTATCCAAATAAAAGTGAGATGGAGACCAGATTAAGATTAAAGAAAAACCATTAAACAAATTTATATATTAGAAATTCCATATATCATAGTTAAGGAGGATTAAAATAAAAAGAGAAAATGTCTCTAGGAACAGCTGGTAAATTAATTTTAGCTTTTGTAACCCTACTACTTGGTGCGGTATTAATTACTTCTCTCGCAACTAATGCAACTAATGTTACTGAAAAAACAGAAATCACTGACGAATCAATTGATATTTCTAGTTTAAGAATGCCTGGTGGTGGAGAAGGTGGACCTATTAATGAATCACTTACAGTTACTGTAACAAACAATCCAACTTCATGGAAAATTGACGATTGTCCACTAACTAGTGTGACTGTTAGTAATTCTACTACAGATTTTACTTTGAATACAGATTATAATATAACTCTATCTTCAGGAGTTATAACTTTTAGTAATACAACTACAACAGTTCAAAATCCAGAAAATACCACTTTAGTAGATTACACTTATTGTCCAGATGATTACATGAATATATCATGGGGTAGAAGTGTAACTAATTTGATTGCAGGATTCTTTGCAATTGCATTGTTACTTACCGCAGTAGGATTATTCTTTAGTGTTGCGAAAGATACTGGGATAGTATAAATTGTTTTATTTTTTTAGAATTTTTTATTAGTTTTAGTTAGGAAAAAAGTTAAATTTAATCGGAGGTACAGAATGCCAAAGAAAAAAGGTAGAAAAAGAAAGAAGAAAAGGTAGTATTATGGAAATGATAGATATTGATTAATACAATTATCAATATCTCCTGCGGTTAATTCATAACGAATACACTTTGGATTATTTGAAATTTTCTTTATTAAATTGAATTTTTCCATTTCACATAAGAAAACATAATGTAGTTTCTTAGGTAGTTCATGTTTTCCAAATCTTCTATTTAAAATATTTCTAATGTCTTGGTAACTGATAAAGTTACCTCTACTTCTTTTTTTCATGCACTTGTATATAAATAAATGAAAACATGGTATTTCTTTTAGATTATGTTCTGTCACCTTCTTGCTTTCCCAAATTGGGATTTTCCTCATTAATATTAAATGAAATATTCTGTCCTGGTTGTAAATAATCTAATTCTTGTTGTTTAAAGGATTCTAACTGACTATCACATAAACCACAAGCATTATTGTTAATGTTAGATAAAAACTCTCTACATTCGCTTACATCGTGTCTATAAGCACCTCCCAGGAACAAAGCAGTTATTATCATAAACAAGATTATCCATTCATTAAGTGTTGGTCTTCTAAACAAGTTTTTCCAGTTATGCAATCCTTTTTTAGATACATAAGGACCATATCTATTAGAGTACCAATTCAATCTTTTCTCTAATTCTTCTCTTGAAATCCTGTAATTATCTATATTAACCATAGTTAATTACCTCCACACTTTGTCCAACAGATCCTGTAAAAAGGTCCTTAACCCATATAATACCATCTCGTAATAATCTTCCTAAATGGTCTATTGGTTCTTTTAATGCACGATACATTATCATTAAACCCATAACAATAATTATTGTGACAACAATGGTATCAATCCAACCCATTTACTTCACCTCTATTAGTCCTTTTGACTTACAATCTTTTATTATAATCTTTGAAACATCTTCATCATTAGTGCATTTCTGATATTCTTCAAAGTTTCCGCCTTTGTTTGCATCAAGTATTAGTGCAGCCATCATTTTAAGATTATGTTTACCGCTTCTCCGTAATCTTTCAATTAGATTCTGGTTCTTCGGCATAATCTGTATTCCTTCTTTCCAAATATCATCGAAATAAGTTACTATTCTATTTTCTATTTCAAACTTTATTATCTTCCTCTGAGGTCCGATAAATGCTAATTTTATCATTTTCTTTTAAAAACTTTCCATTTAGTTAAAGTACTTCATAGTAATTATCAAGAAATTGTTTTAACATTATGAAATGGTATATCACTAAACACACTATCGCATACCATGCATCAGGAGATAACATGGCAATCGCTGAAATGATAACTACTGGAAATGCTAATAAAAAAAACGAGAGTATTTTCTTATCAGTTTTAACTGGTTTTTTATTTTCCATTTTCTATTAGATAAATTTAATTATTCAATCATTGAACCAATTGCAGTTTCTATTCTTTCTAATCTTTCAACAATGTCTGCAAGGGTCTGGTATACAGCATATTCCCCTTCACCAACTACTTCACCAGTTTCTGCATCTGCAATTCTAATTGGTGTAGGTGCTACAACACCATACCTTTGCACTGGTTGTTTAGGCTGCTGTCTTTGAATAGGTCTTCTAGCAAGTGGTCTTGCTTGTTTCTTAACAGGTTTTTTTCTAACAGGTGCCTCTACTATTTCTTCTTCAAATTCTTGTTCAGGATTTTCATAATCCTCTATTTCATCTTCAACTACTTCTTCAGGTTCTTCAATTTCTTTAGGTATTCTTCTTGGCATTTTATAAACCTCCTTTCATATTACTTTGAAAGGTTTGTACTTCCATATAGTTCCGATATTGTTGGAACGTGGTTATTAAAAAACTATTCATAAATATAAAACCTGCAAGGAAATTAATTTCTAATACTATTTTATACCATAATGGAAAATCAATAAAAAACCAAACATAAATTGCAGTCACAATCAGTCCACCAATCATTAAAGTCATTGACATCATAGACGCTTCATATTGTGTACGTAAATCTATTTTACCCATAAAATTACCAAGAAGATCACCAAAAATATAATTACTAGCCATCAACCTCCGCCTCCAAACAATAAATATCCAACAATACACATTAGTATAAAGACAATTATACCAATAATCCATAACCAGACTTTCCATACAGTTTCTATATCATTAACTGTCCTTACAACATAACTTAAACTTGAATTTTGCATTGTCTTATTGATTACACCATCAATTTCACCACGGGTTATGAAGTCTCCTGTATCTGGTATTCTACTATTCACCTCACTTTTAGAATAATAGTTACTTAAATCTACACTAGTATTAAATGTTCCATTTCCTCGAGTAGTTATATTGTTTGTAATGTTATAGATAGTATAATTTCCAGTATAGGTTATATCTGTTTCATTAGAGTAATCATAATAAGTATTATTCATGGTTGTATAATTATTTACTGCGTAGATAATTGTAATATTTGTTAAGTTAGCATCTGTTAGGTTTAGTGTATTCCACCAGGCTGTGCAGTTTGGTTCTGTTAGGTTTATTGAATTACAAATTGTTGGTTTAATATCGTTAATAGAAGCAGAAAGAAAAAGAATTAGAAATAGGATTGAGATTAATGCAATTGAGATAATAATTGGTTTTGATTTCATTTTATAAATTTGGTTGAATAAGATTCACAGTTTATTAAACATCCACAATGATCACACTTACAGTCTTCAGACTTAATAAATTTTTTAACAGTTATTCCTTTTTTGCATTTTAATTCATTTTTAAACCCACAATTACTACATTCTAATTTAATTCTGTAACTTTGATTGAATAAACCCATCTTATTCTTCTCCTCCAAAGAATATTCCTCCACCATAACCTCCAAGCAATGCTCCAAGAACTCCCGCACCCATTGCCCATCCTAAGTTTCCAAAAAGAGTAATCATTAAAAAATAAGAGCTGAGTCCTAACAATAATGCAAATACAAATGAGAATGAAATTCCTATCTCTTCTCCTCCCCATTTGTTCATTAACGCAATAATAAAAAACAAAAGAACTATTGCTAGTCTAGCTTTCATACAACCAACAGAGGCAACAAAACCACTTGCTTCAGTTGTCCAACCGTTGCAATTTAACAAATTGTAAACCATTTACTCATCTCCTTTGATCTTTTTAATTTTTTTCAAAAGTTTTGAAATAACTTCACCATAATCTTTACAGTTCCAAGAATATTTTAATTTAGCTAATTCATCTCTAATTTCTTTAGATATAGTTATACTAGTTCCCATCTTTTTGTTAAAATAATGAAATAATTAGACTATTTAAATGTTTGTTTTAATGGTTTAAAACTTTCTATCCCGAACATATAAATCTCCTAATATTTCTCGAATACCTCGCATATCTTTTTCTGTGAATATAGAAGCAGAACCGTAATGTTTTAGATAAGTATTTGCATCGTGAGCTAATCTTAAACAGATCTCTTCAAATCCAACTCCTAACGCCTTTA
>Ga0208015_1000454_pt1 | contig 21778 bp, 17 predicted proteins | sample 26BtaG_FD_184101 | JGI IMG/M metagenome (GOLD analysis project Ga0208015, IMG submission 184101) | Marine viral communities from Cariaco Basin, Caribbean Sea - 26B_WHOI_OMZ_CsCl (SPAdes) (version 2) | ecosystem: Environmental > Aquatic > Marine > Oceanic | place: Caribbean Sea: Cariaco Basin...
TACTGTCCTCCTACCTCAAATAAAGCTTCCGTAATCTGGCCCAATGAAGCCACTTTGCAGACCTCCATTAAAGCCTCAAAAATATTTTCATTATGAATGGCTTTATGCTGCAAGTCTTTTAGCAAGTCTTTTGTATCATTTCCTTTGTGAAGATTTTCCAGCGTTTTAATTTGAAACTGTTTCTCTTCCTCGGTGGCCCTAATGACTTCCTTCGGAATAATCGTTGGAGATCCTTTACTGCTTAAAAAAGTATTCACGCCAATAATTGGAAATTCGCCATTATGTTTTAAAGTCTCGTAATACAAGCTTTCTTCTTGAATTTTACTGCGTTGGTACATGGTTTCCATAGCACCAAGAACACCTCCCCTTTCAGTAATACGGTCAAACTCCAACAACACCGCTTCTTCTACCAGATCGGTCAATTCTTCAATGATAAACGAGCCTTGGATTGGGTTTTCATTCTTCGCTAATCCCAATTCCTTATTGATGATCAATTGTATCGCCATGGCACGTCTCACCGATTCCTCTGTTGGTGTTGTAATGGCTTCGTCATAGGCATTTGTATGAAGTGAGTTGCAATTGTCATATATGGCATACAAAGCTTGAAGTGTCGTCCGGATATCATTAAAATCAATCTCCTGCGCATGCAGACTACGCCCTGAAGTTTGGATATGGTATTTCAACATTTGTGCTCTAGGGTCGGCACCATATTTATTTTTCATGGCTTTCGCCCATATTTTACGTGCCACGCGACCAATTACCGCATATTCAGGATCAATCCCATTGGAAAAAAAGAATGATAGGTTTGGACCAAATTTATTGATGTCCATCCCTCTACTCAAATAATACTCCACGTAGGTAAACCCGTTGGACAAGGTCAATGCCAACTGCGTAATTGGGTTTGCACCAGCTTCTGCAATATGATATCCTGAAATAGACACAGAGTAGAAGTTTCGCACATTGTTCTCAATAAAATACTCCTGTACATCACCCATCAGTCGTAAAGCAAATTCTGTGGAAAAAATGCAAGTGTTTTGTGCTTGGTCTTCTTTTAAGATATCGGCCTGAACGGTACCACGCACTTGGGCAATGGTCTTGGTCTTGATGTCCTGATAAACCTCCTTCGGCAATACCTGATCGCCCGTCACGCCTAAAAGCATTAACCCCAAGCCGTCATTACTTTCTGGCAATTCGCCTTTGTAGCTTGGGCGTTCTACACCCTTATCTTTGTAGATTTTGGCAATCTTGGCCTCTACTTCCTTTTCCAAACCGTTCTCTTTGATATAAAGCTCACATTGCTGGTCAATGGCTGCATTCATAAAGAAGCCCAACAGCATTGGAGCAGGACCGTTTATGGTCATACTTACCGAGGTCATTGGATGCGAAAGATTAAAACCTGAATACAGTTTTTTGGCATCATCCAAACAACAGATGCTTACCCCAGCATTTCCAATTTTTCCATAAATATCAGGACGGTAATCGGGATCATTTCCATAAAGTGTGACGCTATCAAAAGCAGTAGACAAACGCTTGGCCGGTAAACCCATGCTCACATAATGAAAACGACGATTGGTTCTTTCTGGGCCACCTTCGCCAGCAAACATACGTGCTGGATCTTCTCCTGTTCTTTTAAAAGGATATAGTCCAGCGGTAAAAGGAAATTCACCTGGAACATTCTCTTGCAAAATCCATCTTAAAATATCACCCCAAGCTTGGTACTTTGGTAGGGCAACTTTAGGTATTTTCAAATGGGAAAGTGTCTCAGTATGGGTCTCAATTTTTATTTCCTTACCCCTGACCTTAAAAGCATAAATTGGATTTTTGTAGGTATTGACTTTTTCATCCCAACCAGTAATAACTTCCCAATTGTAGGGATCAAGGTTCAACTTGACACGATCAAATTCGGCCACCAGTAGCTTTACAAAATCCTTATTTTCGACACCACTTGAATTGATCCATTGATCATCTATTCCCGCTTTGTCCAATTTTGGGGTTAGTCCAATAACCGATTCGATGGTTTTATAAATCCCATAAAGCTTTTGTGCCACTTCAACCTGTTCCGTTGCCATTTTATCATAAGCGCGATTGCTTTCGGCTATTTCAGAGAGGTAGCGTGTTCTTGCTGGAGGAATCACAAAAATCTTCTCGCTCATTTCATCAGAAATCGTAAAAGTCGATTTTAAATCGGCCTTCGTTTTGTCGACAATTTTATCCATGATCGCCTTATACAGCGTATTCATTCCAGGATCGTTAAATTGAGAGGCTATCGTTCCGAATACCGGTAAATCTTTTGGATCCACATCCCATAGGAGATGGTTGCGAACGTACTGTTTTTTCACATCTCGCAAAGCATCCAAAGAGCCACGTTTGTCAAATTTGTTGATGGCCACCAAATCGGCAAAATCGAGCATGTCAATCTTTTCCAATTGTGTGGCAGCACCAAATTCTGGCGTCATCACATATAACGACACGTCAGAATGTTCAATAATTTCCGTATCTGACTGACCTATTCCTGAGGTTTCGATGATGATCAAATCATATTCAGCAGCTTTTAAAACTTGAATGGCCTCATTGACATATTTTGAAAGTGCGAGATTAGATTGACGCGTCGCCAAACTTCGCATATAGACACGAGGGTTGTTAATGGCATTCATCCGGATACGATCTCCAAGCAAGGCCCCACCAGTTTTCCGTTTTGACGGATCGACTGAGACTAAACCTACTGTTTTTTCAGGAAAATCGATTAAAAACCGACGCACCAATTCATCCACCAATGATGATTTTCCAGCACCTCCGGTTCCAGTTATACCAAGAACCGGTGTTTTTGAAGTTTTATTTTTTACATGAATTTTATCCAATATATCTTCTGCAACCTCAGGAAAATTTTCAGCCGAAGAAATGATTCTTGCAATGGCCTTTGCATTTTTTTTCTTTAAATCATCCAATTCAACGTCCAGTTCATCCCCTATCGCATAATCAGATGTTTTCACAAGATCATTGATCATACCCTGCAATCCCATTTCCCTACCATCATCTGGGGCATAAATTCTGGTAATGCCATAATCCATCAATTCTTTGATTTCTGAAGGAAGAATGACACCGCCGCCACCGCCAAAAATCTTGATATGCCCAGCGCCTTTTTCCTTTAATAGGTCATACATGTATTTAAAATACTCATTATGTCCACCTTGATAGGATGTTATTGCAATGGCATTGACATCTTCCTGAATGGCCGTATTGACCACCTCCTCTACACTTCTATCATGGCCCAAATGAATCACTTCGACGCCTGTAGATTGGATGATGCGACGCATGATGTTAATCGCTGCATCGTGTCCATCAAAAAGAGAAGCAGCAGTTACTATTCTGACTTTATGTTTCGGTTTGTATGGTGTTGCTTGTATCATTGTTAAAAATTGAAATTATAGGTCCTGCAAATTTACAGATTTTATAAAAGAAGTCGCCTCATATTATGAATAGTTTAAACTTGCAAATTGGGATAGGCAGGGTTAGCTTTCAATATTTAGAAATGTTTTTAATAATGCTGAGGATCCCAAGTGGAATAAAGAAACTGAAGGTATAAATAAACGCAGTTATGCATAAAACTTGGTCTTTAAGGCAATATCTTTCCTAAAAACAGATATTCTAAACTATTTCGTATATTTTTGGACACACTAAAATTTGACGTATATGAAAAAATCAATAGTCGTTTTACTTACATTTTTCACAGTGCACTCCTGTGCAGAATTACAGGGCGTTGTCGATTCATTACCACAAGGAGGTGGGGTTTTGAGCAATACCGATATTGCATCAGGCTTAAGGCAAGCTTTGGATTTGGGTATTGAAAAGCAGGTGACCAAACTGACCAAAACTGATGGTTTTTATAAAAATGAACTTGTTAAAATTCTCTTACCGGCAGAATTACAAAAAGTAGATAAAGGTTTACGTGATATCGGATTGGGAAGTCTGGCCGATGAAGGTCTAAAAGCACTCAACAGAGCTGCTGAGGATGCCGTTAAGGAAGCCACTCCTATTTTCGTGGATGCCGTTAAGGAAATTACCTTTGCCGATGCAAGGAATATTCTTTTAGGTGCCGATGATGCCGCAACGCAATATCTTACTAGCAAGACCCAAACGTCCTTATACGATAAATTTCATCCTGTAATCAATAATTCGTTCTCCAAAGTTGGTGCGGATCAGATTTGGCAAAATCTGATCAACAGATACAACGCCATCCCATTCACTAATAATGTAAATCCAGACTTGACAGATTATGTAACCGAACAAGCATTAAAAGGAGTGTATACCATGATTGCAGTTGAAGAAAAAGAAATTAGAAATAAGGTAGGCGCGAGAAGTACAGACCTTTTGAGAAGAGTTTTTGCACTACAAGATCAAAAATAAATATTGAAGGATTAAAATCCAGTTTTTGATCAGGTTGATTACAAACAAAAGTCAGTGGACAATGACCTCTGACTTTTTTTTTGAATATTATTAAAAATTTAACTTGCTCGCTATCTGTTTTTTAGATATATTTAACTATCAAACTCTTGTAGTCATGAAAACTTCAATGGAAATCAAAACGCACCAACTCAAACTACAAGCGCGGTATAAGCAGCTTATTGAACAAGCCTACAATGTTCGTCAAACAGATCATGCTCTAAGTGATATTTCAGAGTATAAAGCGATCAAGCTTTTAAACAAGCTGAATCGCTTGAAGTATTTAAACAGAGACACTACCGTGAAAAGGTTAAATTAAATATTACCAAAACTTTAACTTTATCATCACATCCTTAAGGGGTTATCTTGCGTATCTATAGTTTAAGATATTAACCTATGAATAAGAGTACGCTATGAATACACATAATTGCAAAGTTGGAAAAGTTAAGTTTAGCCTCAACGATGTTTTAAACCTTAAGGAGGTAGAGAAAAACTACATCAGATTTACTGAAGAAGCCTATAATATGTTACAATTGGACGCCAGTTTGAGTGATTTTTTGTACCATGAAGCTTCCAAATTGAGAAAAATAATCCTCAACCTAAAAAATTCCGAGACAACTGATGTTGATGCAGCGATTTAAAATAATCAAACGCTTTTAATAATCGTGATCCATACCATGAGAACATTTCACCATCAACGACAAGATTGGTCGCATTGGGAAAGAAAGGTCTAACTTCTTGTTTGTGCTCATTTTTGAATGGAAATGGCTCACTGGACAACATCACAATGTCTGCATTTTCCGGTAAATATTCTTTGAGTGCAACTTCTGGGTATCGGTTTAAATTTCCATAATAATTATCAAACCCATTTAAACGCAGTAATTCATCTATAAAATTATGTCTTGCTGCGACCATCCAAGGTTGTTTCCAAATGAAATAAGCGACACTTCTTTTGGGTTGGTCTTTTATGAAATCCTCGAACTCGAACTTCTTGTTCGATATCTCCTTGACCATAGCACTGGCCTCGTTTTCTTTATCAAATAGCTCTCCATATAATTCGATTAATTCCAGAGCATCTTCAATTGTATAAATATCACTGAGATGCACGGTGGCTATTTTTTCCAATTCTTGAATCATCTCTTTGGTATTCTCCTCTTTATTGCACAAGATAATCTCAGGATTCAAATCTTTTATTTTATCAAAATGGACTTGTTTTGTCCCACCAACGATAACCTTGTCTTCTTTAAGACGAATAGGATGCACACAGAATTTGGTAATCCCCACAATTGATGACTCCAAACCTAAATCGACCAACAGCTCAGTTTGTGATGGGACCAAGGAGATGATCCGTCTTGGAGTTTTCTCTATTAAAATATGTCTATGGAGTTGATCTTTCATTTGGTATTCGAAGAGCTTTTTCGTAGAGCGTTCTCACAGAGGCACTGGGGGTGCCAAGTAAAATTCACTATAAAATTTCATCTGTTATCGACTTTTTAGATACTCACGTCACAGAAACTAAAAACATCAAAACACTTCTAAAATAGCGGCCATTTCCTGTTGTAATTCCTTAGCCTTCTTGGCAGCAGCCTCAGCAAAATCCACTCCGTTTGATGCATAGATGATTCCTCTTGATGAGTTGATCAATAAGCCTACCGAATCATTCATTCCGTATTTGCAAACGTCCTGTATATTGCCCCCTTGGGCACCAACACCAGGAACCAGCAAGAAACTGTTCGGAATAATTTTTCGGATATCGGCCAAATATTCCGCTTTAGTGGCCCCTACAACATACATGAGGTTATCAGAATTTTTCCAAGTTTTTGAGGTTTCCAGAATACATATATACACTTCTTTGCCGTCAATTGTTTTCGTTTGAAAATCAAAAGCCCCTTCATTGGAGGTTAAGGCCAAAAGAATGGTATGCTTTTCACTAAATTCCAAGAAAGGTTCAACAGAATCCTTTCCCATATAAGGCGCAACGGTAACACTGTCAAAGCCTAGGTCCTCAAAAAACGCTTTTGCATACATCTTGCTTGTATTCCCAATATCGCCCCGCTTGGCATCGGCAATGGTAAAAATTTCAGGATGGTTTTTATTGAGGTATTGAATTGTTTTTTCGAGCGACTTCCAACCCGTTAACCCATTAGCTTCATAAAACGCCGTATTAGGCTTATAAGCCACACACAAATGATGGGTAGCGTCAATGATGGCTCTATTAAATGCAAAAATAGGATCTTCTTCCTTGAGAAGATATTGTGGAATTTTGTCCAAATCGACATCTAATCCAATACACAGAAAAGATTTTTTTATTTTGATTTGATCAATAAGTTGTTGTGTTGTCATAGATTAAAAAAAAGCCTCAAAATGAGGCTTGATATTAAATTACGTCTGTATTTGCCTTTAACTTCTGAGTATTTTCTGCCAATTGCAGCTCGTCAATAATGCGCTGAATATCACCATTGACAATATTCCCCAAATCGTAAAGTGTCAAACCAATTCTATGGTCTGTGACACGCCCTTGGGAGTAATTATAAGTCCGGATTTTTGCACTTCTATCACCAGATGTCACCATCGAACCTCTCTTTTCGGCATCTTCAGCATTTTTCTTTGCCAATTCCATCTCATATAAACGCGAGCGAAGTACCGTAAAGGCCTTCTCTTTATTCTTATGTTGCGATTTCTGATCCTGACACTGTGCCACCAATCCCGTTGGAATGTGCGTTAAACGCACAGCAGAATAGGTTGTATTTACCGATTGACCTCCTGGACCAGAAGAACAGAAAAAATCAATTCTCACATCTTTTGGGTTTATCTCCACATCAAATTCTTCCGCTTCCGGAAAAACCATCACCGTAGCGGCACTGGTATGTACCCGTCCCTGGGTTTCTGTCTGAGGTACCCGCTGAACACGGTGTACACCAGCTTCAAACTTCATAGTTCCATAAACATCTTCACCAGAAATTGCAAACTGAATCTCCTTATAACCTCCGTTGGTGCCTTCACTATAATCTATAACATCTACTTTCCAACCTTTGCTTTCGCAATATTTGCTGTACATCCTAAATAGATCGCCTGCAAAAATACTCGCCTCATCACCGCCCGTACCCGCACGCAGCTCGACCACAGCATTTTTGGCATCTTCAGGATCTTTCGGTATCAACATCATACGGATTTCTTCCTCCAGCTTTGGAATTCCCTCCTTCGCCTCATCATATTGCATCTTGGCCATTTCCACCATTTCAGGATCGCTGCCATCATTTATGATCTCTTCGGCCTCAGCCAAATTGTTAGTCAATTCTAAATACTGCTCGCGCTTATCCATCAACTTGCGCAATTCCTTATATTCTTTATTGAGTTCTATATAACGCTTCTGATCGGTCATGATATTGGGCTGGATGATTAAATCGCTAACCTCATCAAATCGTTGTTTTACTATTTGTAACTTGTCTAACATAAATGGTTTAATTGTGATGCAAAAGTACAATAATTTCTTAATTTTGAATTGGGAAATTTCATTATAGCCTAAAGAATAACGACAACCGAAGAATGATTTGGCCACACACAAACAAACAGGGTCGGAATATTTTTGAAAAATAAGTTTCTGAAAATTTCGTTTTATTTTTATGACACACCGCTTAGGGGCCATATTGCTGTTTTACAAACCATTCTTTTCATGGTCCATGGCGATCAATATTTTGATCGTTATTTTTGCACCGCACATTTTACCGAGTATCATCACCAAATTACTTCTTACATGTTTTGTTTGGTTTTTGGTACGCGAAACCAATGCCAAGCGCAAATTGATATTTTATAAGAATTTGGGTATTTCAACCTGGCGATTATTTTCAACACTCTTTGTGATTGACCTGGCCATAACCATCAGCTTTATCATGTTAATGAAGGCGTTTATATGATTATTGAACTGGATAATGTTGAGCTGAATTTTAACAAACGACGCATCTTGTACGGCATCTATTTAAAAGCCGAAACAGGCCAAGTCGTAGGACTTTTGGGGAGAAATGGTTCTGGAAAAAGTTGTTTGCTCCAAGTCCTTTTTGGTTCATTGCAACCAAAATACAAGTTCATCAAACTTGATGGCCAACCACTTATAAAACCTCTTTATACTTTAAATATAGCTTCTTATCTCCCCCAGCATCATTTGGCTCCAGATCATATAAGAGTCCAGACCTTATTTCAGATTTTGAAGTTGGATTGGGGAGAGTTTATTGGTCATTTTGAAAATTTCCAAGTCCATCACAATTCAAAAATAAATAGATTGTCGGGCGGTGAGCGTCGTGTTGTTGAAACTTATGCGGTTCTAAAACAAAAAGGCGATATTGTCCTTTTGGATGAGCCGTTCTCCAACATCTCACCTTTGTATTTGGATAACATCAAAAATTTGATAACTACTGAAAAAGCTCACAAAATCATAATTATCACCGATCATTATTATCGGGATGTTATTGATATTTCCGATGCCCTTTACCTTTTAAATAATGGTTGTACCAGAAAAACCGATAAATTGGAAGACCTTGAGGACTACAACTATCTTAATCCTGGAAAATTGAAATCAGGAACACGGTGACACATCTGACCAGCACAAGCAGCAAGCTCACGAAAAATGAATAGAGATTGCCTTTTCGAAAGAGACAAGCCGCGGCACATAAAACTCACTTGAGGAAATAAAAAAAGGAGGCTATCAACCTCCTTTTCCAATTCACTTAATTTTTATCCGCATTTTGAAGACCCACAATCTTTGCAGGTCAAGCAACCTTCCTGATAAATTAGGTTTTCTGATTTACAACTGCTGCACGATTGACCTTTTACCTGAGTACCATCTTCCACATAACGTTTCAAGGCCCTAGCAACACCGTTTTTCCAGGTATTGATAGACTCAGTGTCCAATTGGAGACTGTTGATCAAGTCCACAACTTTATCAATTGGCATGCCGTGACGCAAAGTACTTGAGATCATTTTGGCATAGTTCCAATATTCAGGATTAAACTTGTGCGACAAACCTTCAATGGTTGTTTTATAACCTCTCATGTTTTTATACTGAAAATCATAGCGCGAGGTTCCATCTTCATTTCTGTTTTTGATGATCAAACCTTCGTTTGCCCAGCGCGGAATCAAAATACCATCCTCATCGTCAGCAAGACCTGTAAAAATCTCATAAGGCTTGCCATCAATCAAACCGATAAATGCAATCCACTTTTCTTTGTTGTTTTGAAATCTCACCACATCCGCTTCCAAGGTTTGCGGACGTTTGGTTGGAAATGTCGTCAAGGTTTCTTGTGGCTCTTCTTTCTTTTCTTCATTTGAAATCAAAACACCAGAACGCGATCCATCTCGATAAACTGTTACTCCTTTACATCCCTTCTCCCAAGCCTCCATATAAAGTTGACCAACCAATTCCTCAGTGGCATCATTAGGCAAGTTAATAGTCACGCTAATAGAATGATCTACCCATTTCTGAACGGCACCCTGCATGGAAACTTTACTCATCCAATCCACATCATTGGAGGTAGCTTTGTAATACGGTGACTTTTTGACCAAACTATCCAATTCCTTTTGATCGTAGTTTTTGGCGATATCGTAACCGTTCACCTCCATCCATTGTTTAAACCTATGATGGAACACCACATATTCTTCCCAAGAATCACCTACCTCATCCACAAAATCCACACGAGCTTCCTTGTCGTTAGGGTTTACTTTTCGGCGTCGTTTATAAACTGGCATAAAAACCGGTTCAATTCCGGAGGAAGTTTGAGTCATTAGACTTGTAGTTCCTGTTGGAGCAATTGTCAATAAAGCAATATTACGACGACCATATTCCGTCATATCATAATACAATTTCTCGTCTGCCGATTTTAAGCGCTGTATAAACGGGTTGTTCTTTTCACGCTCCATATCAAAAAATGCAAAAGCACCGCGCTCTTTAGCCAAATAAACCGACGCTCGATAAGCTGCCAAGGCTAAGGTTTTATGGACTTCTACGGAGAATTCATTTCCTTTTTTACTACCGTATTTGATACCCAAAGCGGCAAGCATATCGCCCTCTGCCGTAATACCAACTCCAGTTCTTCGGCCTTCTTTAGCTTTGGTTCGAATGTTGACCCATAAATTTCTTTCGGTAGCCTTGACCTCATCATTTTCAGGATCAGCATCAATCTTCTGTAAGATGACATCAATCTTCTCCAACTCCAAATCGATAATATCATCCATAATACGCTGGGCTGCCGCAACGTGTTGCTTGAAAAGCTCAAAGTCAAATTTAGCCTCTTTAGTAAAAGGTTTATCAACGTATGAAAACAGATTGATGGCCAATAAGCGGCAAGAATCGTAAGGACACAATGGAATTTCTCCACATGGATTGGTAGACACTGTTTTATAGCCCAAATCGGCGTAACAATCGGGAAGTGATTCATTTATTATAGTATCCCAAAACAAAATTCCAGGTTCAGCGGATTTCCATGCATTGTGGACAATTTTTTTCCAAATAGCATTCGCCTCAATCGTTTTTGAGAATTTTGGTTCATTACTGAAAATCGGGTATTTCTGTGTGTAAGTGCTGTTGGATTTCACAGCTTTCATGAATTCGTCATCTATCCTTACAGAGACATTAGCTCCAGTAACTTTACCCTGCTCCAATTTGGCGTCAATAAAGTCCTCAGCATCTGGATGGTTTATGGAAACTGACAACATCAAGGCACCTCTACGTCCATCTTGCGCCACCTCTCTGGTAGAATTGGAATAACGCTCCATAAATGGGACAATCCCTGTTGAGGTTAAAGCCGAATTCTTTACGGGTGAGCTTTTTGGACGAATATGTGACAAGTCATGACCCACCCCGCCACGACGCTTCATCAATTGAACCTGCTCTTGGTCGATCTTCATAATGCCACCGTAAGAATCAGAATCGCCGGAATTACCAATGACAAAACAATTTGAAAGTGAGGCAATTTGAAATGGATTACCAATACCCGCCATCGGGCTCCCCTGTGGCACAATATATTTGAAATCTTTGATAAGATCAAAGACTTCCTGTTCTGACATTGGATTTTGATATTTTGACTCAACGCGTGCAATTTCTCTTGCAATACGCCTGTGCATATCATCTGGTGTCAATTCATAAATATGTCCAGCGGAATCTTTAAGGGCATATTTATTCAGCCACACTCGTGCAGCCAAATCATCGCCTTTAAAATAGTCTAAAGCAGCATTAAATGCTTCTTCCTGTGTGTACGTCAGGGTTGGGGAGGTAAGCGTGTCAACTTTCATGGATCAATATACTTTTATCAGTTAAATAAATGGATTTATAAAAGGATAAAGAAACAAAAAATAATCAACTTAAGCTATGATCGGGATCACAATGTTTACAAGCAAAATTAGATAAACTATTGATAATGAGTTCATTGAAAACTTATCAACATTAAAAAGTTAACAAATAATCAAATGCGCAAAGGTTTCTCAATTTTAAAAATTGAACGCCACACCAATACCTAAAAGCTGCTTCCATTGCACCTTTGCACCCCCTTCGACATATTCATTATCTATCCCAGTTGGCTTCATTATTTTGATATCATCATCGTATTTCAAATGGGAGCTTAGAGAAGCTTTTACGAACTGGTTAACCTTAAAATCAAAAACAACCAACCAATCTACATCCACATTACCAAAACTGTCAATATAGTCAGTATACAAACTGAGCTTGGTTGAAATCTTTATATTTTCATACATTTCAGTCTCAAAAAAATGAGACACCAAAATACCTACTTCATTCCTGATCTTTTGACCAGATCTTATCATGTTGTCGTTGTCATCATATATAGCAGGATCAACACCAAACGCCCCCGAATTGGCCAAATCGTCATCAAGAACAAAGGTTGTTTTAAGGGTTAAGGGCGAAAAATAAAATGAAAATTTATCGAAGTCTTTTCCATACTCTGCACCGACGCCTAAAAACATATAGCCGGGCGCCATAAATTTGGAAATGGCCTGATCTTTATTCGGATATTTATATCCATTGGTAAATTGCGACTTAAAATTAAGATGTCCAGAGAAGAACCAATTAGTCAAGGAATCCTTCCTATAGCCAATTTTCGAGTCAATCTCGAGAATGTCTTCTGTCTTTCTCAGTTTTTGAGATTCTTGCTTATTCACGCCATAGCGAACTTTACCACTATTTTTCCAATAGAAATTTTGACGATCGTAATTTAAGGATGAATTTAAGCCCAAAAGGCCGGAGATGGAATTACTACCTCCTGAACTCCAATTGACAAAGGTCACCTCACTGATATCAAGACTGACTCTGTTTTTTTGAACCCATTTCGATTTCTCTATTGGAGGTACAGAATCCTTATCCGCTGTTTGACCGTTTAAAAATTGACATAGCAGCACTATGCTAATACATAAAATCTTTCTCATTAAGTAGGGGTTTAATGGTTTAGACCAATTTAATACTCAAATACGCCAAATTCACTTTTAATGGTCAACTGCTTTTTAGCGGCATTTTCCACCCTTCCCACAATTTGCGCTTCCACGTTAAAAGATCTTGATATCGCAATCAGATCCTCAGCGATTGAAGGAGACACATATAGTTCCATACGGTGGCCACAGTTGAACACTTGATACATTTCTTTCCAATTGGTATTGGATTGCTCCTGAATCAACTTAAACAACGGAGGAATTGGAAATAAATTATCTTTTATGACATGAAGGTCATTTATAAAATGTAGAACCTTAGTTTGGGCACCACCACTGCAATGCACCATACCATGGATTTCGTCTGAATTGTATTTAGACAGGATCTTTTTGATTATCGGCGCATAAGTCCGTGTCGGCGAAAGCACCAACTTTCCGGCATCCAAAGGAGAGCCTTCCACGGCATCGGTTAACCTCATATTTCCTGCATACACTAAATGTTCAGGGACTGAGGCATCAAAACTTTCTGGAAATTTTTCGGCCAAGTATTTGTGAAACACATCATGTCGGGCGGAAGTTAATCCATTGCTGCCCATTCCACCATTATATTCGGTTTCATAACTCGCTTGTCCTGAAGAGGACAGGCCTACAATAACATCTCCCGCCTGAATATTGGCATTGTCAATGACATCACTACGTCTCATGCGCGCAGTAACCGTTGAGTCGACAATAATCGTCCGCACCAAATCACCTACGTCAGCAGTTTCGCCTCCGGTAGAATGAATAGTAACTCCGAAAGATCTTAATTCTGCGATCAATTCTTCCGATCCATTTATTATAGCAGAAATTACCTCACCTGGAATTAAGTTTTTATTTCTTCCAATGGTAGAAGACAACATAATATTGTTGGTAGCACCAACGCAAAGCAAGTCGTCAATATTCATGATCAACGCATCTTGTGCGATACCTTTCCAAACGGAAATGTCACCAGTTTCCTTCCAGTACATATATGCCAATGAGGATTTAGTACCCGCACCATCGGCATGCATAATCAAACAGTAGTCCTCATCATTAGTGAGATAATCTGGAACAATCTTACAAAAGGCTTGTGGAAACAGGCCCTTATCTATATTTTTAATGGCATTGTGCACATCCTCCTTAGATGCGGAGACGCCTCTTTCGGCATATCTTTTACTTATGTCTTGACTCATAATATTTATTGGAAATGCAAAAATAAGGATTGCATCTTAGTTTTCCTTGATAATCGGATTTGAATTCATAATGGAAGGGGCGCCTTTTAAAATTCGGTCTTTTTTATTCTGGCCACTAAAATAAATATTGGCTCCGACCATAATACGCCAATATGAATCATCAGACGACCCAAATACTAATCCGTCAAGAGTATCGCTAAAAGCGTAATTGTAATCTGCCAGAATCCTTAAGCCTAAACCCTCAGAGGCAATAATTTCAAAGCCTCCTCCTCCTTGAAATTTGGCAGCAGACTGTGTGAAATAATTGGATGCATTTAAACCACCACCAGCAAATATAAATGGAGAGAACTTTCGATAAGGAGACATCAGGTATTCCAAGTTTAAATCAAAGGACATAAAACCCTCGTTATAGATATCCTCAAAAGCGAGATTGAATTTACTGTAGGTCAAACCTACATTTAAATGCGGTATAAGACTTCGTTTATAACCGGCCCGAAATGCGATCTCGAAAATTGGATTTGGCAGATCGCCATTGATAATTGAGGTTCCAACCGCCGCTTCCACAACATTCATCCCTCTATTTTCGAAGAAAAAAACTTTCTTATTATAATCCTCGTCCACCACCAATTCTTGATTTTGTGCAACCGATTTAAAACTAACTAGTGTTAAGGTCAAAACAGAAACGATTTTAAACAAAAAGGAAAAAGCTTTCATAAGTCTTTAAATTGGATCAAAATCTTGAACCTTTTGGGCTCAACCTAAATTGATTTGCAATATACTCAATTGTAGCAAAATAATATAATGTTTAGAGAGGTTTAGAAGCAAAAAAAAAGACAGCCAATTCGAAATGAATTGGCTGTCTTTTAATGTTTTCACTATATGATTAATAATGATGTTTTTTGAATCTAAACTCAACTAAAATCCAAGTTGAGCATTTTTCTGAATTCCATCATGCACGATTACTACAGTATCCTGCTTCATAACCGGAGCATCATCATTCGAATCACCTTGAGAAAACAAATAGGTCGCAAATGCCAAAGCCGCGAGGCTAAGTATTAGTTTTTTCATTTTAATAATTATTGATTAATAGCATGACAAATATAAGAAATCAAGTGGCTGAAAACGAGCTTTAAAGCATCTATTATTACAGATTGGCAATAATTTCGACTAGTTGCAATTTATCAAGATGAAATACATTTTTTAACGGGTTGGAATACGTAGACCTACGTACGAAAAGACCGTTTTGAACCTATGTTGAAACAAAAAAACCTCTAGTGAAAGAGGTTCTTTTAAATTATCTAAACAATTTGCAATCAAGACTAACAGGTAAACAACAACTCACGGTATTTTGTCATCGGCCATAACTCATCATCAACCAATAATTCCAGTTTATCACAGTGGTAACGAATACTATCAAACAACGGCTTTACCTTGAAGCAATAATCGTTGGCCCTAATTTCAAAATCCTCTATAAGATTAGCTGTTCTTCGCTCATCGGTCATTCTGGTGACATCAGAATTAATTGAAGAGATATGTCCTGAAATATCTTCAATCAAGTTCAATTGTTCTTGGGCGAATTTTTTAAAGTCTTTCCCGTAGATTTCTTTTAGGCCTTTTACATTTTCTATCAATCTATTTTGGTACTGGACAGCAATTGGCACAATATGGTTACGCGCTATGTCGCCAAGAACCCGACCTTCAATTTGGATGCGCAATATATACTCTTCCATTTCAATCTCATATCTCGCTTCAGATTCAATTTTGTTCATAACGCCCATTTCTTCGAAAAGTTTAATCGATTTGTCCGAAACTTTCACTTTCAAAGCTTCGGGAGTCGTTCTGTGATTGCTAAGGCCTCGCTTCGCAGCCTCTTTTTCCCAAGCTTCACCATAACCGTTTCCTTCGAAAAGGATGTTCTTTGATTTTTTTATATAGTCTCTCAAGACGTTGAAAATGGCATCATCCTTTTTCATTTCTTTTTTCTTGATCAACTTGTCTACCTCTATCTTGAAATCACGCAATTGTTTTGCAACAATTGTATTTAAAACAGTCATCGGATTGGCGCAATTGGCAGTAGACCCTACCGCCCTGAACTCGAACTTGTTCCCTGTAAAAGCAAAAGGAGAGGTCCTATTTCTGTCAGTATTATCCAATAATACATCTGGAATTTTCCCTACAACATTTAATTTCAATTCCGTTTTTTCTTCCGGCGACAATTTCCCATTGGTAACATTTTCCAGTTCATTAAGGACATTGGTCAATTGTTCTCCTATAAAAACTGACATAATGGCCGGTGGGGCCTCATTTGCTCCCAAACGGTGATCATTACTGGCTGAGGCTATTGCCGCTCTTAAAAGCTCTTCGTTATCATTAACGGCTTTGATAGTGTTGATGAAAAATGTGAGGAACTGCAAATTGCTCATTGGAGTTTTCCCAGGACCCAATAAATTGATGCCCGTATCAGTACTCAGACTCCAATTATTGTGCTTTCCGGATCCATTGACACCAGCAAATGGTTTTTCATGAAACAACACCTTAAAGTTATGTCGCTCTGCAACCTTATGCATAACATCCATTAATAACGAGTTATGATCTACTGCTAAATTGGCCTCATCGAAAATAGGTGCCAATTCAAACTGATTTGGTGCCACTTCGTTATGTCTGGTTTTAACCGGAATCCCCAATCGCATACATTCAACTTCCAGATCCATCATATAAGCTAAAGCTCTTGCCGGAATAGAACCAAAATAATGATCATCCAACTGCTGTCCCTTGGCCGCAGAATGTCCCAATAAGGTGCGCCCTGTCTGAACGATATCGGGTCTTGAGGCCGCCAAGGCACTATCAACCAAGAAGTATTCTTGTTCCCACCCTAACGAGGTGTTTACTTTCTTTACATTTTTGTCAAAATATTTACAAACTGCCACTGCAGCAGTGTCCATGGCATACAAAGCTCTTAACAATGGTGTCTTATAATCCAAGGCCTCTCCCGTATAGGCCACAAATACCGTCGGAATACATAAAGTGGTTCCATATATAAATGCTGGAGAAGTTGGGTCCCAAGCCGTGTATCCACGAGCTTCAAACGTATTTCTGATTCCGCCATTAGGAAAACTGGATGCATCAGGTTCTTGTTGGACCAATTGTGAGCCTCCAAATTTTTCGATGGCCAACCCGTTTCCAATAGTTTCAAAAAAGGCATCGTGTTTTTCAGCAGTAGAACCAGTTAAAGGTTGAAACCAATGTGAATAATGTGTGGCCCCTTTTGAAATAGCCCATTCTTTCATTCCTGTCGATATATGATCGGCCACAGAACGGTCTATTTTTGCTCCGGTTTCAACAGCCGCCATAACGCTATTAAAAGCCTCTTTCGTGAGAAATTGGCGCATCGTAGCTTCATTAAACACATTGGAACCAAATATTTCCGAGCGCCTTTCTTTTTCTTCAATCAGAATAGGTTTACGGTTAAGAGATTTTTTAATTGCGTAAAATCGTAATGTGGACATATTTTTATTATTTGATGAAGATTATGTCACAAAAATAAAAAAAAATGAACACAAATACATTTGCACCCCTAAAAAAATAGGGTGTGGGTGCAAATTTTATGAAATTCGCAACATTGACCCCTCTATTTTTCGATGTAGAATGCCAAAAAGATAAAAATAAGATAAGATGCTAATAATATAAATCCCTTGAATCGGCCCAATTCCATCTTTTTTGGCAAAAAGATCATGGGTATCAAAATAAACGCAAATGCCATCATCCAGATCATGTCACTACTTAAGATTTTTGGACTATTTACAGAAATAGGCTGAATAATTGCGGTAAGACCTAAGACGGAAGCAATATTGAAAATATTGGAACCTATCAGATTCCCCAAGGAAATGGCTTTCTCCTTTTTCAAGGCGGCAATTACCGATGCTGCCAACTCCGGCACACTGGTCCCGATTGCAACCATAGTAACGGATATAACCCGTTCACTGACACCTAATGACACCGCCATTTCTTTGGCTCCAAAAACCAACCACTCACTTCCAAAATAAAGTGCAAATGCCCCGATAAGCAACCAAACAGTAATTTTAAATCCAGAAGTAATTTGAAGGGTTTCATCCAGATCTTCAATATGCGTTTCAGGCTCACTTTTAGATCGTTTAATCAAAACAACAAGAAATATAATTAACGAAAGCAGCAATGCAGCTCCTTCCCATCGATCCAAAATATCACCGCTCTGCAACATAAAATAGAGCACAACAGACAGCAACATCATCATTGGCCAATTGAGTTTGTAAAAATTCTTGTCAACCGTCATTGGCGAAATAAGGACGGTAATCCCCAACACCAAACCTATATTGGCAATGTTGGAGCCAATAACATTACCCAAGGCTATATCCGATGATCCGGCCAAAGCCGCCTGTAAACTGACTAAAAGCTCGGGCGCAGAGGTAGCAAAAGACACCACCGTCATACCGATAACCAGTTTGGAAATATTAAATTTAAAGGATAATGCCACTGAGGAGCGCACTAAAAACTCGCCACCCACAACTAACAAAATCAAACCTAAAATCACCCAAACTAAACTCATAAATTATTTTTTTTGCGAAGATACTACATTCATATTATGAGGAAAGCTTTGAGGTTTACGAATTTCATAAAAATTCAATGATTATATGTCCAAAAACAAGATACACTGTGTAGAGGTTGAGTTTTAACCTGTAATGAATCAACTATATTGTTATAAACACCAAGTTAGAGGCCAAAAAATGATAAGAGAAAATGCGTCAAGCTAATAGGACCATCATTAATTTGGAGAAATTAGCAAAAGCAATTATGTTTAAGTGGTTTTTTGAATTGGGATTGCAGGATAGTTATTACAATTTGAATCCTATCTAAGTTTGGCCAATTCAGAAAACAGCAGTCAGAAGATGCTTTTATGATAAGCGCACCTTTAAAATCGTCGTGAAGGGTGGCGACTCTAAATTCGAAATAACATGGCTTATACCGGTGGACCTCTGAATGAATTGAATGGCAAAATGGGAATTTCTGCACCTTTTAGAAGCGTGCCAGTGATGAAATTGATCAGAACCTATAACCCTTTAAGCAAAGATGCCTTGGTCCAATTAATAGAATATCACTACAAAAATGATTGTCCGTGTGGTATAAAGAGCCAAGGCACTGTCGAAATGTTTGGAAGAAATCTCTACGAGTCACAACTTCTTTATTGGAAAGAATATCGATATTCTCTAAAAGAATGCATTCAATGGGAATATGATTTATTTGTAGTTCAGTCCTTGAAAGGTGGAGTCATTGAAAAAAAAGCAATCCACAGATTGAATCAATCATTAACCGATTTTAAGTTTGAAGAAGCTGAAGGTTTTTTAGATGAAGAATTGAGAATAGACATCATTATCAAAAAAAACACCGTAGAAGTAGGTGGCATACAGGTCAAGCCAGTAACATTTAAGCTAATGCGACCAGAAGTGATATCGTTTAATACGATGGCGAATCAGAAATGGACAAAGCCTGTTTTTTACTTGTTTTACGATAAAGAGGAAAACTTTATCAATATGGACAATATCGTTCTTGAAATACGAAACTTATAGTTTGGAAAGCGCTGCTTGATTTATCGATTTCTTTAGTACATGTGGCAAGCCATCCTCGGATGGCGAATATTCGACATAGGTTGCGCGGAATTGATCGTCTTCATTTATAATTTCATTCAGATAATGTAATCTGATGTTCTTTTCCTGGCTTGTTACCACCGGCAAGTTTAAATGAGCATTAAAATGTTTGATGTCCTTCTTTTTAGGATCTTTCTGCCTGTTGATAATAAATTCACGATGGCTGTTGATTCTATTGTCGATATTAGAATTTAAATCGGCAAGTGATGTCGTTTGGATATTTTCATTTATCACTTCCAAAAACTTTGGATCTATTTCATACCCAATACTATTGCGCTGAGCGGTCATGGCAGCCAAAGCTGTTGTTCCTGTTCCTAAAAACGGATCCAAAACCACATCGTTTTGCAGTGAATACATATTAATCAATCGATAAGGCAGTTCAAAAGGATATGCAGCGCTTCTTTTGCGGGATTTAGAGTTATCGATTTTCTGTTTTGTGCCTTTTAAATCCCAGAGGTCGGAAAACCAAATATTTCTTTCTTCCCAAAAAAATGAACTTTCTTGTCTTCTTAATTTGTCCTCAGGTTTTTTAAATTCACGTTTTCCTCCTTTTCTAAATATCAGCACCCATTCATGTTCCAGGGTAACGTAGGCTCCCGCAGGCAGCATTCCAGAACCCATAAATTTATTTGGAGCGTTTGTTTGTTTGCGCCAGATGATGTTTGGTAAATTTGGAATATCCAATTCCTGAAAGGCAGAGATGATACGTGCATGATTTGGATATAAAGCGAAATTTGAATTTATAGTTCGAGTAGCATCACCAATATTGATACAGGCAAACCCGCCATCTTTTAACACACGAGCCACTTCTTTCCATATTTTATCCAATTCAAGATGCATTAATTCAAAAGCCAAATGAGGCTCGTTGTTTGTTAATGCAGTTGCTATTTTTGGATTTTGTAGAGCCATGATATCATCCCACATTTCAATCATTGGATACGGAGGTGAAGTAACTACAAGATCAATTGAATTGGAGTCAATTTGATGCATGTTTTGAGCGGCACCTATGATAGTTTTATGTGTGGTGTTCTTTAAATCCATTTAGCAAATATAAGAAAGTTACCTATAGCCGGATTGAAAGTTATTTCCGGCCAAGATATTTCAACTTTTATAAAGATTGGGACGAGACATTTACGCATTCTCCTTGCTTAAAGATTGTCTCTTCTCCATATACCCTACTGATTTTCACAGTCTTTAACATTCTGAACAAAAGTTTCGTTAAACTTTTTCATCATATTTAATTATATAATAATTTTGAGTAAAACGAGAAAAAATGAAAACTTCTAAATTTATTAAAATCGGAATGGGCGTGATTTTAGTGGCTATCATTGGCCTTATTTCCTTAAAAAGTTTCGCCCACAAAACAGAAGCTTCTGCTGTCGTGAAAAGCGAGACCTCCATTAATGAAGATGTCCTTCTTAATGAAAACACATCTATTACCATTGACAGCAATACTTCAGATTCAGAATTTGAAGATATTCAAGCAATTCTTAAGGAACAACAGATTACCGCATCCTTCACTCATATAGAACGCAACGATGCTGGACAAATCATTAGTATTAAAATTGAACTTACCGATGCCAACGGAAATCAGGCGGTGAGCCAGATGTCTAGTAATGTTCCGATCCCACAAATTGTCTTCGGGAAAAAAGATGGTACGCTTTACATCACGCGAAGCAGTAAGGAACAAGGTGCAATGGCTTTTTTTAATCGCCCAAACATGGCTCCTTTTGGTTTTGGAAATGATTCATTAGGGTCTCCAACAATGCCTCACTTTGGGAATTTCAATTTTGATGATTTCTTTAATGATGAGGATCATGCATTCTTTTTGAACGGACAAACGTTGAATTTAGAGGAATTAAGAGAACAGATGAAAAAACAAATGGAATCCAGTGGCTTCTTTGGAAACAATCTGTCTTGGTTTTTTGACACACAGGATAATGGACCGCTGTCAAATAAATTCAACTTCAAGGATGATCCAAACACGAATAAGCTAATTATCATTGACGGAAAGGAATCTGATTT
>Ga0208015_1000455_pt1 | contig 21753 bp, 19 predicted proteins | sample 26BtaG_FD_184101 | JGI IMG/M metagenome (GOLD analysis project Ga0208015, IMG submission 184101) | Marine viral communities from Cariaco Basin, Caribbean Sea - 26B_WHOI_OMZ_CsCl (SPAdes) (version 2) | ecosystem: Environmental > Aquatic > Marine > Oceanic | place: Caribbean Sea: Cariaco Basin...
ATTTGTCAGAAAGTTTCTATATTAGTAGAACATTAATCAATAAAATATAGTATTAAAAAAAACATTTTTTGTGTTCTTATTTAGTGGGATTATTTTTGATTCTTGCTCATCTACTGAAAATGATAAAAGAATAAATGAAAATGTATTGAATGCGTACCAAAGAATTTCTTTTCAATCAAATTTATTGAGCCAATTGAAAGTAGTTAATCCACAAGAGTTTAATTCCAATACAAAGATAATTAACTCAAAACTAGATAAATTTGAAAATCTTTACTATCTTAGAACATTGTATAGTAATGATTATGTGACAATAACATTAATGAACTTTACCAATGGAGTTCAAGGCAAAGATTCTTTACCTCTTGTTACAACTTCATGCACGTCTCATGCGTGTTAAAGAGAGGGAGGTTGTCAGCCAAAATTGAAAGGTTATTGCTCAGATTGCACAGCAGGTCAAAAAGACTGTGTTAGGACAACAAGTGTATTGTAAGAACAGTTTGTCACGAGAAAGTAGAGAGGTTATGGGCGCAGATACTACCCACATTAAAAATTAATCACATGAGAACTTTCGCAAAATCCCGAATTCGTTATAGCAAATCGCAACGGTTGGGGATTTTTGCTTTTATGGTTGTCATGGTTGGATTTGGAATCTTTCCCACTTTATTTAATAAACCATCGGAATCGATCGAGATTTCTGAAATCCCACCCGAAGTATTGACGATATTGTCCGCTCATTCCGAAAGTAAGAAAGGAGAAATTCTTCCCAAAGAAAATTTAGAAAATTTTGATCCCAATGAGCTGTCCGCTGAGGAGTGGCGAGAATATGGTTTTTCTGAAAATCAGGTTAATACAATTTTGAAATACAAATATTCATTGGGTGGTTTTTTTTCGACCAAGGAAGAAATTCGAAATTGCTATGTAATCAGCGAAAAGAAATTTTTGGAATTGGAACCGTATATTCAAATTGGCGAAAAAACATTGAGTTACAAAAAATATGATGGCGAATCTTCGTCCAAATACAATTCGGATAAACCGAGAATAAAATACAGTAAATTCAATCCCAATGCCTACAGTCAGCAAGATTGGGAGCGGATTGGCTTTTCTGAAAAACAAGCAATTACCCTCTTAAAATATAAACGAAGTTTGGGTGGCGAATTCAAATCATTGGAAGAAATACGGTCGGCCTATGTGATCACTGAAGAGAAATTTCAGGAAATGAAACCGTATATTGTTTTGGGCGTTGCGAAGTCGGAATACAATCAAAAAGCGGAAGTTGTAAAAGAGGAAAAGCCGGTTTCAGTCAAACTTGAGAAGTTCAATCCCAATAGATTGTCAAAAGAAGAATGGATGAATTTGGGTTTTTCAGATAAACAGGCAAGTGTAATTTTAAACTATAAAAACTCACTCGGCGGAAGTTTCTCTGATGCTGAGACTTTGAGTAAATGTTATGTAATCAATGAAGAAAAGTTCAATGAATTCGCCCCTTATTTAATTTTTGAAGATTAACCTCTAAATAAGGAAAGAATGTTTTCAAAGCTTTGAAGTTCAAATTTCTTTAATATTGTTTTCATCCATCATTTTTTCATTACTTTTGGACTCAATTAATTAAAAGAACTGAGAATATGAATTTTGAAATATCCGAAAATCAAAAAATTATTGCAGACTCTGCGCGTGAATTTGCAAAGCAGCATATTGAACCCAATGTTATGGAATGGGATGAATCCCAGCATTTTCCGGTAGAGGTTTTTAGGAAAGCAGGTGAAATGGGCTTTATGGGAATTCTTGTTCCCGAAGAATACGGTGGAAGTGGACTTTCTTATTTCGAATACGCTGCCATAGTCGATGAAATTTCACAAATAGATCCATCGATTGGTTTGTCCATTGCCGCACATAATTCTTTATGTACCAGTCATATTTTGGCTTTTGGAAATGAAGAACAAAAAAAGAAATGGATTCCAAAATTAGCAAGCGGAGAAGTAATTGGCGCTTGGGGATTGACGGAGCACAATACCGGCTCAGATGCAGGTTCTATGAGTACGACAGCAAAAAAAGAAGGCGATCATTGGATTGTAAATGGTGCGAAAAACTTCATCACACATGCCATCAGCGGTGATATCGCTGTGGTTATGGTACGTACGGGAGAAAAAGGAGCAAAGAATAATGCAACGGCTTTTGTTTTTGAAAAAGGAATGCTCGGATTTACTTCTGGAAAGAAAGAAAATAAATTAGGAATGCGTGCTTCAGAAACTGCAGAGTTGATTTTTGACAATGTGAAAGTTCCGGATAGTCATCGTTTAGGGGAAGTTGGAGACGGATTTAAACAAGCGTTGAAAATTCTGGATGGTGGACGAATTTCAATTGCTGCCTTAAGTCTAGGGATAGCCAAAGGAGCTTACAAAGCGGCATTGAAATACGCCAAAGAACGTCATCAGTTTGGACAACCGATTGCGAATTTTCAAGCAATCAACTTTAAGTTGGCAGAAATGGCGACTGAAATTGAAGCATCTGAATTATTAATCAATAAAGCATCCTATTTAAAGAACAACGCGATGAAAATGACAACGGAAGGGGCCATGGCGAAGTATTATGCGTCTGAAGCTTGCGTTCGAATTGCAAACGATGCCGTTCAGATTTTTGGAGGATATGGTTACACCAAAGACTTTCCCGTTGAGAAATTCTATCGAGATTCCAAACTTTGTACCATTGGTGAAGGAACTACAGAAATCCAAAATTAGTAATTGGACGAAATTTAGTAAAGGATTAATTCAGGAAATTAGTCAAAATAAAAAGTAAATTTATAAAAAAAATAGTCCAACGGGGTTCAAAAAATCGATTCTCGATGAGAAAGTAAATAAAACCTATTTTTTATTTGTCAAATAAGAAAACAAGCTTATCTTTGCAACCCTAAAATAAGAGAATATTATGTTAATTATACCAGTAAAAGACGGAGAGTCTATCGACAGAGCATTAAAGAAATACAAACGTAAATTCGACCGAACTGGAATCGTTCGTCAGTTGAGAAGTCGTCAACAATTCTCAAAGCCTTCTGTAATTAAAAGACAGCGTAATGCAAGAGCTGCTCACAAACAACGTTTGTTGAGTAAGTTAGAAGATTAAATTTTACTGTCAAAAATCACATCCTGTTTGATGAAGTTTACTTAGCTTTGTTGAACAGGATTTTTTATGTCTATACCTAAGTTTTTAGATTATCTACGTATTGAGAAGAAATATTCGCCACGAACCATTGAAAGTTATTCCAATGATTTGGAGGATTTCCAAGTTTATTATACGTCCGAAACGAATTCTAAAGATTTGGCAAAGGCCAAAAAACTGATTTTTCGGAGTTATTTGATGAAACTATCTGAATCCGGTTTATCGGAGCGATCCATCAATCGAAAAATTAGCTCTTTGCGGTCCTACTATAAATTTCTCCTAAAGACCACTGAAATCAGTCAATCTCCCTTGGCTGGGTTCCATTTTTTAAAACACACCAACAAAGTTCAAGTTCCTTTTTCGGAAGATGAAATGACGAGTTTATTTGAAACAGAAGGCATTTTTCCGGATAGTTTTGAAGGTCGTCGTGACCGTTTGGTAATGGAATTGTTCTATCAAACCGGAATTCGAAGGAGTGAATTGATTCATTTAAAGGTTTCAGACATCGATTTCGACCAAAAAACGATTAAGGTTATAGGAAAGGGAAGTAAGATGCGGATGTTGCCGGTGGGTGGTTTTTTATTGGATGCGATTGATAATTATATAGTTGAACGATTGAATGAATTTCCATCGGCCGGCTTTGAATTATTTTTGACAAGTAAAGGAAAAGCTTTTTACGATAAGTTTGTTTATAATTTAGTAAATAGTTACCTTAGTTTAATAAGTACGAAGGAGAAAAAAAGTCCTCATATGTTGAGGCATAGTTTCGCTACTCACATGTTAAATCGTGGAGCAAATTTGAATGTAATCAAAGAACTTTTGGGACATTCAAGTTTGGCAGCCACTCAGGTTTATACACACAGTAGCGTAGATCAATTAAAAAAAGTGTTTAATCAAGCTCATCCAAGGAGCGAAAAAAACTAAACAAGTATGACAATTAATCTTCAAACAGTAAATTTCAACGCCAAACCAGGTTTGGACGAGTATGTTGAAAGAAAATTAAGTAAAGTGGAGCAGTATTATGATAAAATCATTGCAGCGCACGTTTCATTTCGTGTAGAAAACGTATCTGAGAAGGAAAATAAATTTGTGGACATCCGATTGGAAGTGCCCGGAGATGACATAATCGTGAAGAAGTCAGGTCAGACATTTGAGGAATGTATTGATTTGTCGGTAGATACATTAAAAAAATTAGTTATTCGAAAGAAAGAAAAAGTTGCCGATAAATAAGAGATTGAAAATATTTTTCCAAAAATTTGGAGAATTGACAAAACTTCGTACATTTGCAGTCCGTTAAAATAAAACGGACTGTTCTTTTAAATAGAAACGAAGATAATTGCCGGCATAGCTCAGTTGGCTAGAGCAGCTGATTTGTAATCAGCAGGTCGTGGGTTCGAGTCCCTCTGCCGGCTCAACAATAATCTAAGTTAAGAATTGATTGGGGAGATACTCAAGCGGCCAACGAGGGCAGACTGTAAATCTGCTGACTATGTCTTCACAGGTTCGAATCCTGTTCTCCCCACCAAAAGTGACAAACTCTGAGAGTTTGACTAGATTAAGTTTAAGCGGGAATAGCTCAATTGGTAGAGCGTCAGCCTTCCAAGCTGAATGTTGCGGGTTCGAGTCCCGTTTCCCGCTCAAATTTTTGGCCGATGTAGCTCAGGGGTAGAGTGCGTCCTTGGTAAGGACGAGGTCACGGGTTCAATTCCCGTCATTGGCTCTAAGGTTTAGAGTAAAGTATTCAAGTTTTGAATACGGAATGATGAAAGGATGAATTAAGGTGTTGGGCAAGGAGTCCACCACAATTTTGTATTGAAATAACATAGAATTAAGTATAACAATAGAAATTAATTAAAATGGCAAAGGAAATTTTTAATCGTAATAAGCCGCATTTGAATATCGGAACCATTGGTCACGTTGACCATGGGAAAACTACTTTGACTGCAGCTATTACAAAAGTATTAGCTGATGCTGGTTACTCAGAAGCAAAAGCTTACGATCAGATCGATAACGCTCCAGAAGAAAAAGAAAGAGGTATTACAATTAATACATCTCACGTGGAGTACGAAACAGCAAATCGTCACTATGCGCACGTTGACTGTCCAGGTCACGCGGATTACGTTAAAAACATGGTTACAGGAGCTGCACAGATGGATGGTGGTATCTTAGTTGTTGCTGCAACGGATGGTCCTATGCCGCAAACTCGTGAGCATATCTTATTATGTCGTCAGGTAAACGTTCCTCGTATCGTTGTTTTCTTAAACAAATGTGATATGGTGGATGACCCAGAATTGTTAGAGCTTGTTGATATGGAAGTAAGAGACTTATTGTCTTCTTATGAATACGACGGTGATAACACACCTGTTCTTCAAGGTTCTGCATTAGGAGCATTGAACGGTGAGCAGCAGTGGGTTGATTCTGTATTGAAATTGATGGAAGCAGTTGACGAGTGGATTGAACTTCCAGTTCGTGATCAAGATAAACCATTCTTGATGCCTGTTGAGGACGTATTTTCAATTACAGGTCGTGGTACCGTTGCTACAGGTCGTATTGAGTCAGGAGTTATCAACTCTGGAGAGCCGGTTGACATTGTAGGTATGGGTGATGAAAAATTAACATCAACTGTAACTGGAGTAGAAATGTTCCGTAAGATTTTGGATAGAGGAGAAGCGGGTGATAACGTAGGTCTATTATTGAGAGGTATCGAGAAAGAAGATATCCGTCGTGGTATGGTTATCGTTAAACAAGGTTCTGTTAAACCACACAAAAGCTTCAAAGCTGAGGTTTATATCTTGACAAAAGAAGAAGGTGGACGTCACACTCCATTCCATAACAAGTACCGTCCTCAGTTCTATGTACGTACAACTGACGTAACAGGAGAAATCATGTTGCCAGAAGGTGTGGAAATGGTTTTGCCAGGTGATAACTTGACCATTACTGTTGAATTAATCCAACCCATTGCCTTGAACGTAGGTCTTCGTTTTGCTATCCGTGAAGGTGGTAGAACAGTAGGAGCAGGTCAGGTAACTGAAATCCTTGATTAATCATAGATTAATATAAAATTAGAGAAGGGTGTTTTCGGTTTTCGGATTCGAAGACACCTTTTTTAAATTACGGGCATAGTATAATGGTTAGTATCGCGGTCTCCAAAACCGCTGGTCAGGGTTCGAATCCTTGTGCCCGTGCAGACATGAAGAATTATGAAAATATCTGAATTTATTAAAGATTCATATTACGAATTTAAAGACCATGTAACTTGGCCTTCTTGGTCAAGCTTACAACAGGATACCATCATAGTAGCGATCTCAACCGTTATCTTAGCTGTTTTCCTTTATGCAGTTGACTCTTTATTCGGTAATGTTGTAATCAAGAGTATATTTGAAATACTTAGATAAGTTAATCGTTTAGAAAGTAGATTGTTATGAATGAGAAGAAATGGTACGTATTGAAAACTGTAAGTGGTCAGGAAATGAAGATCAAAGCTTACATTGAAAATGAAATCGAGTACCATAAATTACAAGATTTCATAGGACAAATTGTGGTGCCTATGGAGAAGGTAATACAAATTAAGAATGGAAAGAAGGTTCAGAAAGAAAAAGTGCATTATCCAGGTTATGTGATGATCGAAGCTATTCTTACGGGTGAAGTTCCACACATTATTAAAAGTATTCCGAATGTAATTAGTTTCTTGAGCTCTACCAAAGGAGGGGATCCTGTTCCCATGAGGCAAGCAGAAGTAAACCGAATGCTGGGACGAGTGGATGAATTGGCGGATTTAGACGATTCAATGATGAATATTCCTTTCATAGAGGGAGAAACTGTGAAAGTAATCGATGGTCCATTTAATGGATTCAACGGAACCGTTGAGAAAATTAATGAAGAAAAACGAAAGTTGGAAGTTATGGTTCTTATATTTGGGCGTAAAACACCGCTTGAACTATCTTTTATGCAAGTAGAAAAAGTGTAAATTCAATGGAATGAATATAAAAAAAAACCGTCTTATTTCAAAGTAAGACGGTTTTTTTTGTGTTAAATACAAATGAATTCTAGGTGTAGAATCTTATTTCGTAAATAGTAATTCGCGGTATTTAGTCAATGGCCAAATTTCATCGTCAACCATCATTTCTAATTCATCAACATCTTCACGAATCGCATCAAATAGAGGTTTTACCTTGTACGCATACGCATCTCCTTTTTCCTGAAGATCTTGTATCGCTCTGGATTTATCCAATTCCGATAAGAGTGAATCCACATTAATTTTGATGTTTGTGATTTTTTCAGAAATGGATTTAATCAAGCCCATCTGTTCCTTTGCTAAATTCTTCAATTCCTTTTCAGAGAAAATATCCTTTAACCCTTGTACATTTTTGATTAATTCATTCTGATAAAGAATCGCGGTAGGTGTAATGTGATTTCGTGCTAAATCGGCCAAAACTTGCGCTTCAATATCGATTAAGGTTGCATATTTGTCCAATTTCAATCCATTTCGGGCTTCAATCTCCACTTTGCTTAAAACACCGTTCTGAATGAAAATATCCATGAATTTTGGTTCCAATTCAATACGCAAAGCATCTGCGGTTGTTCTTAAATTTCTAAGATTTCTTCTTTTCGCTTCTATTTTCCACTCTTCACTATAACCGTCTCCTTCAAATAAAATATTTTTAGATGTTTTGATGTAATCTCTAAGGACATTGAACAAAGCTTCATCCTTACTCAATCCTTTTTCAATTAATTCATCCACTTCAATCTTAAATAATTTCAACTGATGAGCGACAATGGTGTTGATAGCCATAATCGGTTCTGCACAATTTGCAGCCGATCCCACCGCTCTAAACTCAAATTTATTTCCTGTAAATGCAAAAGGTGAGGTTCGATTTCGGTCGGTATTATCCAAAAGGATTTCCGGGATTTTCCCAACGATATTTAATTTTAAATCCGTCTTTTCATCCGCCGATAATTTTCCTTTTTTTACTTTTTCTAATTCATTCAGCACCGAAGTTAGTTGAGAACCTATAAAAATAGAAACAATTGCTGGGGGTGCTTCATGCGCGCCCAAACGATGGTCGTTTCCAGCACTCGCAACGGTACTTCGCAATATATCACCGAAGTCATTGACCGCTTTGATGGTATTTATGAAGAATGTAAGGAATTGTAAGTTTTTCTTTGGGTTTTTTCCAGGACTCAGTAAGTTCTCACCCGTATCCGTGCTCAATGACCAATTGTTATGCTTACCTGAACCGTTTACGCCAATGAATGGTTTTTCATGCAAAAGAACTCGGAAGTTGTGCTTCTTTGCTATCCGCGCCATTACATCCATCAGCAAGGAATTGTGGTCCACCGCTTGGTTGGCTTCTTCAAAAATAGGGGCACATTCAAATTGATTGGGTGCGGTTTCGTTGTGACGGGTTTTTAAGGGAATTCCTAATTTCAAGGATTCTACTTCCAATTCCTGCATAAAGCGAATGACACGAAGAGAAATTGAGCCAAAATAATGATCGCCCAATTGTTGTCCTTTTGCAGCGGTATGTCCCAATAAAGTTCGACCTGTCAATTGCAAATCCGGTCGGGAATTGAATAAGGCTGCATCCACCAAGAAATATTCTTGCTCTGATCCTAAAGTGGTAATTACCTTATTCACATTTCGATCAAAATAACGCGCCACATCTGTCGCTGCTTCGTCCACAGCTTGAAGTGCACGTAACAACGGAGTTTTGTAATCCAAAGTTTCTCCAGTATACGAAATGAAAACCGATGGAATACACAAAGTGGTATCGATAATAAAAGCAGAAGAAGTGGGATCCCAAGCCGAATAACCTCTGGCTTCAAACGTATTTCGAATTCCACCACTTGGAAAACTCGATGCGTCTGGCTCTTGTTGTACCAACATAGAACCATTGAATTGCTCAATTGCGCCATCGCCATCACTTAAGGTGTTAAAAAAGGCATCATGTTTTTCCGCCGTTGTTCCAGTCAAAGGTTGAAACCAGTGTGTATAATGGGTTGCGCCCTTTGATAACGCCCATTCTTTCATCGATGCTGCTACTTGATCGGCAATCTCTCGGGGAATTTTATCGCCTTTTTCTTTGGCTGCTATAATGTGCTTATACGCACTCGCAGTAAGATACTCTTGCATGGTCTTGTCGGAGAATACATTTTGATTGTATAATTTCGATAAACGATCCGGAATTTCTACATCGATAGGAACTCTTTTGAATGCTTGTTTCAAAGCATAAAATCTTAATTTTGACATACACCCCTATTTTTATTGGTTTGACATGCAAAATTATAGTAAAAAAATAAAAACACCCCTATTTTTATAGGGTTAAATTAAAAATAAATTAATATTTCAAGGGAGTCTTATTTTCTCCTGCATTGAAGTTGAAGAATATAAACCCGAAAATTGGGGATCTTTCGGGTTTTCTAACTTTTGAAAATTTTGAATTATTTCATTGAATCCTTGGCGTCCTTTAGTAATTTAATTTGCGCTTCATATCCTTTGGAAGGATTGGATTGATTTCCTTTTACTTTCAGACTGATTGCTTGATCGATTAGATTTTTCAACATCAAAGTTAAGTTTGGATTGTCTTTGGCATACCATTTATATACTTGTTTGTAATTTGAAGCCACAATTTCAGTCGAAGGCATATCATCGGAACTCAACACCCAATTGAATCCTTTTTCCAATTGATTTCCCAAATTTGCATCGTCGTATTTGGTAAATAAATAGAATGCCACAGATTCAGCAACAACTTTTAATTTTGTTTTGTCATTTTTTGAAATCCACTCCTCAAGCAAAGCGCCAACTAGTTGCGGATCGGCTGAAATTACTTCGTTTTCCAAATTCGATAAAGTGGAAATCTGGGAGGGATCCAATCGTAACACTCCATTTGCTGCTGCAGCTTGTACACTGTAAGATTTACTTTTTAATCCAGATTGAAAAAGCGTCAAATCCTTTTCTTCCATTTCGTTTAATTTATTTAATGCCGCCGCTTGAACGATGGTCTTTGAATCTGAACTAGCTAATTTCCTTAAAATAGGAAGTGTACTTGCTTTGACTTTGGAATCCTTTGCATCCAAGAAATGAATAGTTCGAACCCGAATTCCTTCATACGGATCATTTAAAGCTGTTACCAGCGTATTCAAAGCAGCATCATTAAAGGATTGCGCATTTGAAATTTTATCCAAAGCGAGCAGTCGGGTAATGAATTCGCCTTTTCCATATTTGTATTGAGCGGCAAATTCTTCGGTTGTTTTGTTGTCGTTTATATCACAAAGTAAAACCTGATCCGCATTGGGAATAACTACTTCGGGTTGCTTTTGTGCATCGAATTCATAACTATTTTCTTTTTTCTTCGCTGCCCAAACATGGTGTCTCGTTATTTTTCCGTCCACAACTACATCAATCGCAAAAGGGAATTCAAAATATTTAGCTTGCGATTGAACCACCGTAACTTTAACCTTCTTGGTAGTAGGATTGTAGTTGTAGGCAATGTTTAATTTTGGATGTCCACTTCCAAAATACCATTGATTAAAGAACCAATTCAAATCACGTCCACTAACCGCTTCCAATGCCAATCGGATTTGAACGGCTTCAGCAGTTCCATATTCATAATCGTGTAAATATTTACTCAATCCACCAAAGAAAGCATCGTCACCCAAATAGTTTCGAAGCATATGGAGAACTCCTTTTCCTCCTTTGTTGTAAGAAACGCCATCGAATAGATCTTCATGGTGATTATAATGCAAACGCACCAAATCTTTGGTGAAATTAGCAGGGTCTGATTTATAACTTTCTAAATCGCTGTATTTATCTTCTTCCGCTTTTTCTTTTCCATATTTATGTTCAAACCATAAATATTCCGAATAATTCGCAAGCGATTCATTTACGGTTACTTGTGAAAAACTTTCCATGGTTACTAAATCTCCAAACCAATGGTGGAAAAGCTCATGGGCAATGGTACCTTCCCAACTATTTCCATCGATCAATTGTCCGGGTTTTTGCTGTGCTCTTTCCATGTGAAGCGTTGCCGTCGTGTTTTCCATGGCACCACTTACATAATCACGTCCAACCATTTGATCGTATTTATTCCAGGGATATTCATATTTTAATAAATCCGAGAAAAAAGTCATCATTGCAGGTGTGTCTCCAAAAATATCTTTGGCATAAGGTGCATATTCATGCTCTACATAATAATTTACCTCTTTCCCTTTCCAGGAATCTTTAACGATGGTAAAATCTCCAATTCCAACAAAGAAAAGGTAAGGTGCGTGTTTTTTCGTGAAATTCCAATAATCCGTTCGGGTTCCATCCCCATTCTTGGTTTGTTTTTCTAATTTCCCATTGGAAAGCGTCACATATTTATCTTCAACGGTTAAAAAGATTTCCTGAGAGGTTTTTTGGTTGGGTTCATCAATGGTTGGAAACCAACAAGAAGAAGCGACCGTTTCTCCTTGTGTCCAAATTTGGGTGGGTTTGTGGGGGTCTTCTCCTCTTGGATTGATGAAATAAATTCCCTTTGCGTCTGAAATCGCTGCACTTCCTTCTTGTTTTACCTCGTTCGGTCGAGCGGTATATTTAATATATAAGGTGTAATCCTCATTTCTTTTGTAAACTTTGTCCAAATCAATTTGAAGTTTCAGATCATCGTACCTAAAATTCAATTTCTTTTTTGATTCGCCTTTAACTAATTCTACTTGGTGAATTAACATGGCCTTCGCATCGAGAGTTAAGGTATTGGTTTCGTAAAAATGAGGAGTTAATGTTAACCATGCTTCTCCGTGAACTTCTTCTTTTTGATAGTCGAATTTCAAGTCCAATTTGGTGTGCACCAAATCATTTATTTTTTCAGGTTCTGCTCGGAAGATGTCTGTTTGATTGGTTTGATCTTCACGGTAACTAGGTGGAAGTGCATCTTTTACTTGTGCTAATGAGTTGATAGATAGGGATATTGCGAAAGTGAAACTTAAAAGTTGTTTTCTCATCTGTGATACATTTTGAAATTCGCCGAAAGTTAAGGAATAAATTGACAAAGTGGAAAGAGACAAAATTGCATTTGAAATATAGGAATTGAGGTGAATTGTTAAAAATAAATTTTAAAATGTTAAAGTTGGCAAGGCATTTGATTTTATTAACTTGTTAACAATAAAAAAAAGAAACATGAAAAATTTAATTTCAAGTGTAGTATTTAGTATTTGTTTGGCTTTCGGAGTTCAACAAGTCAGTGCGCAAAATTATAATAATGCCTTAGGATTAGGAATTGATTTGGGTGACGGAGAAACTTTAGTTGGTCCACAGTTCAAACATTCTTTTGATGGTAAAAATGCAGGAAATGCACAAGTTTTATTTGGAGATCACATCACCGTAGTAGGTGTTGATTATTCGTACAATCAACCTTTTGCGGGTGCAAATGGACTTTGGTGGTATGTAGGTGTAGGTCCACAATTAGCCTTTACAGATGGTTCAAACGGAACTTGGTTTGCCATTCGTCCAGCAGCTGGAATTGAATACAAAATCCCAACGGTTCCTTTAGGATTCCATTTTGATTGGAAACCTTGGTGGAATTTAAGTAATGAATCCGATTTTGAAGCTGGAAGATTTAGTTTAGGATTTAAATACATTTTGAACTAATATTCAGAAAATATAATTCTTTTAAAAGCCATCTCATACCGAGATGGTTTTTTTTATTACTACTATTTCTCACGTTTTTAACTCGGATTTTATACAGAATTAAAATTAAATTGATACATTTATACACCTCCTTCTAATTAATTCCATTTAAACGAAATGAAAATCCATGAAAAAAACACTCACTTTATTTTTAGTAAGCCTATTTATACTAGGGAATGCACAATATGAGGAAGAAGATAGTGAACCCATTCAATATCAAACCGCGGCAGGATTGTATTTCGATATAAATAGTGATTTGACGTTGTACGGTGTTCAAGTCAAACAGTTTTTAAGGGATGACCATGCGATCAATGCGCAACTTTTGTTGGCAGATCAAGTCATTTTAGTAGGTGTGGATTATACCTACAACGTACCCGTTCCGATGCCGTTTTTTTATCGGAATTTAAGTTGGTATGTGGGAGCAGGTGCCCAAGTTTTGTTTATTAATGGGGAGAGGGAAATAGAAATAAGCACTTTTGCACTTCGACCCCTTGCAGGTTTGGAATATAAAATGAAGAAATATCCTTTGGCATTTCACGCAGAATTAAAACCTTGGTGGAGTTTTGGCAAAGAAGGTGAATTCGAACTCAGCCGAATAGGCGTTGGAATTAAATACGTAATAAATCGAGATATTTGGTAACTTTCAGACTGTAAAAATATTAAATCGCGACAGTTCCTTTGATGTGTGGATGGGGGTCGTAATCTTCCAAAGAGAAATCCTCAAATTTAAAACTAAAAATATCTTTTACATCGGGATTAATTTTCATTTGAGGTAATTTCTTAGGTTCACGGGAAAGTTGCAATTTAATCTGTTCAAAATGATTGGAATAAATATGCGCATCCCCAAATGTGTGAACAAAATCCCCTTCTTCCAATTCACATACTTGCGCCATCATTTTCAATAACAAAGCATACGAAGCTATGTTAAAAGGAACACCCAAAAATATATCAGCACTTCGTTGGTACAATTGAAGCGATAACTTTCCATTGGCTACATAAAACTGGAAAAATGCGTGACAAGGGGCCAACGCCATTTCATCCAATTCACCTACATTCCAAGCGGAAACAATAATTCGTCGAGAATCGGGATTATTTTTAATTTGGTCAATGGCTACTTTGATTTGATCGACTATTTCACCGTTGGGTTTTCCCCAACTTCTCCATTGATGACCATAAACAGGGCCTAAATTTCCGTTTTCATCCGCCCATTCATTCCAAATTCGCACGCCATTTTCCTGAAGATAAGCAACATTGGTATCGCCCTTTAAAAACCACAACAATTCATGGACAATGGATTTTAAATGCAATTTTTTGGTAGTAATCATCGGAAAACCTTCCTTCATATCGAAACGCATTTGGTATCCGAAAACACTCTTGGTTCCCGTTCCTGTACGGTCTTCCTTTAGGCTCCCATTTTCCATAACATGACGCGCCAAATCCAAATACTGTTTCATTTTTCTTGTTTTTAGGAACGCAAATTTCGATAAAATTAAACTAGTAACCAAAGAGAATAAGATGTTTGCTCCAAAAACATTCATTCCAATACTAAACTTCAAATCGGTATTATTTGTATTTTTGTCGAATGAAAGAATCGGAAAAAGGAATATTTGGTTTACGACCTGTGATTGAAGCAATCGAAGCAGGAAAAACGGTAGACAAATTATTTGTACAAAAAGGATTGCAAGGTGAAATTTTCTATGAATTAAGAAAACTAATTACGGAATATGAAATTCCTACTCAATATGTTCCCCTTGAAAAGTTGAATCGATTGACTCGAAAAAATCATCAAGGTGTTTTTGCCTTTCTTTCTCCGATTGAGTTTCACGACATTGAAAGTCTCTTGCCTCAAATCTATGAAAGCGGAAAAAATCCATTTATTCTAATTTTAGATCGAGTAAGTGATGTCCGAAATTTTGGAGCCATTGCTCGTACTGCAGAATGTGTAGGTGTCGATGCGATTATTGTTCCTCATAAAGGTTCTGCATCCATCAATGCCGATGCCGTAAAAACTTCGACAGGTGCTTTGTATAACATTCCCGTTTGTAAAGAAGCGAACCTAAAAAAGACCATTCAATTTCTGAAGAACTCGGGAATTCAAGTGGTGGGTGGGACTGAAAAAGCGGTCGAACTTATATATGAAGCAGATTATTCCGTTCCAACAGCGATTTTGATGGGAAGTGAAGAAGACGGAATCTCCAATGAGTTGCTAAAAGTGGCAGACCGAATTGTGAAACTTCCTATGTTTGGTACCACTTCTTCCTTAAATGTATCCGTGGCATGTGGTGTTTTTATGTATGAAGTTATTCGTCAACGCGAAAATTTTTAAGATTTATTTTGTAACTTTGTTGCTGTGAATCAAAAAGCACACATATTCAGTTTCTTTTTATCCGTGATGGTTTTTCTGTCGCCTCTTATGGCGTATGCAAATGCGATGCATGCAAATGAAGTTCAAATAGAAATGGAATGTTGTATTATAGACTCTTCAGAAATGAATGATGTTCATTCGTGCTGCATAAGCGATACCGATGAGTCTCCAAAGAAATGCGATGACAGTCCTTGTCATACGTCGCCGTGTCACATCAGTCATGTTAATGTTTTGCCTGCTTATTTTCCAGATGAGAATGTAGAATCAAAAGCAGAGCACATTTCGGCAAAAAAATTAAAAACAGATAATTACAAATCCTTACTTCCGTCGGAAGTGAGTTATTCTTCGTGGAAACCGCCAAAATACATTTCTTAACTTATTACAGAAGTCATTTTAGTATGACTTCAAATCTCCCATGTTTAATATTAAAAGTAAGAAATGTATAAAAATATCATGTATGTTTTCTTGTTGCTATGGTCAGTAGGACTATTTGCACAAGAAAAAACCACCACTTTAAAAGTAAAAGGAAATTGCGATATGTGTAAAGAACGTATCGAAAATGCCGTAAAAGAACTTCCAACCGCAAACGGAAAATGGGAAGCAGAAACCCAAACCTTAACCGTTACTTTTTCTGAGGATAAAACTTCCTTGGATCAAATCGCGAAAAACGTAGCGAACGTTGGTCATGACAACGAATTGTATAAGGCTGAGGATTCGGTATATGAAAATTTACAAAGCTGTTGTGCATATGATCGAAACTCGCCATTTGTGAAATCCGAATTGCCGTCTTCGACATCGGAAATGGAAATAAATCCGAATTATGAAACTCGAACCATTCGTGTTCGTGGGAATTGTACCATGTGTAAATCACGGATTGAGGATGCTGTGAAAGAGTTACCATCCGCAAGCGGTGATTGGGGAATTCAATCCAAAGTTCTGAAAGTTCAATTTGATCCTGCTCAAACTAATTTTCAATCAATTATGAGAAAGGTCGCCAGTGTAGGTCATGACAACGAACTTTATTTAGCCGATGACGAAGTTTACAAAGCTTTGCCCGGATGTTGTTTGTATAACCGTGAACTTCCATGGGATCAGATAGAAAATAGCGAAGGAACTCATGTGGATGGTGAGGATTCGCATTCGCATGATGAACAAGATCACGATCATGATCACGATCATGAAACTGTCGCGAATCTGGAAGGAGCTGATTTTGAGGATGACGATGGTTTTGATGAGGCGATCGATTTAGGGGCGGTGACCATTACATCCAGTGTTGCAGCTTCGGCAATGGATAAAAATGCCGTGGGATTGCAACTCAATATTACGGACAAAGAATTACTGAAAGCCGCATGTTGTAATTTATCAGAAAGCTTTGAAACCAATGCAACAGTGGATGTTTCTTATTCAAATGCCGTTTCAGGAACTAAACAATTGAAAATGCTGGGATTGGATCAGAAATATGTTTATTTAACCAAAGAATTATTACCCGAAGTTCGTGGAATTTCTTCTGCCTATGGATTGAATTTCATACCGGGACGATGGATTCATGGAATTCAATTGGTCAAAGGTGCAGGTTCGGTTACCAACGGTTACGAATCGATTGTAGGACATATCAACACCGAGTTGTATAAATCCGATACGAAAGCAAAAACATCTTTGAACTTCTTTGGAGATACAGAATCTCGTTTTGAAGGAAACTTCGTGCACAATGATCGAATTAACGATAAGTGGACTCAATCTATTTTATTGCACGGAAATGCATTGATTGAAAAGGTAGACCATAACGACGATGGTTTTAGGGACCAACCCATCGGTCGTGGAATGAATATGTCTTATTTGTTGAATTACAATGATTTAGATAAGTCAGGTTTGGCAACGCATTTTGGTTTAAGTTATGTGAACGATCATCGTCAAGGAGGTGAAGTTGATTTCATTGAAAAGTATCATAAATTAACGACCCAGAAATACGGAATTGGCGTAGATATTCAGCGTTTTCAATTTTGGAATAAAACGGGTTATGTTTTCCCAGGAAGACCATATCAGAGTATTGGTTGGATGAATCAATTCACCTACCAAGAGCAGGATAGTTATTTTGGGTTGCGAACATATGATGCCGACCAAAAAACGCTTTATTCTAATTTAATTTTCGAAAGTATTTTGGGCCATACCGGTCATAAGTATAAAACAGGAGTAAGTTTCTTGTACGATACCTACGATGAATTGTATAATTTAATTTCGTACAAACGGGATGAAACCGTTCCCGGTGCATTTGCGGAATACACCTACAGCGGCGATAAATTAACGGTAGTTGCGGGTGCACGTGTGGATTTCCATAACTTGGCAGGTACTCAATTCACACCACGACTGAATGTAAAATACGATGTAACTCCAAAAACTATTTTGAGAGCTTCAGCCGGAAGAGGGTTTAGAACGGCAAATATTTTTGCAGAAAGTCAATCCTATTTAGCTTCCAATCGTCAAATTCAAATTGTAGAGAATGGAGGTGATATTTATGGATTGAATCCAGAAATAGCGTGGAATTATGGAATGAGTCTTCAACAAGAATTCCGAGTTTTTGGTAGAAAAAGTACCATCGTCGCGGATTTCTTCCGAACGGACTTCCAAGATCAAGTGGTCATTGATTTGGACAATTCCCCTCAGAATATTATGTTTTATAATTTGGATGGAAAGTCGTATGCAAACAGTTTTCAAGTGCAGTGGGATTTTCAACCTGTTCGAAGATTGGAAGCAAGAATCGCTTACAAATACTACGATACCCAAACCGATTATCTATCGGGATCCAAAGAATTGCCTTTCACGTCACAACATAGAGGGTTTTTGAATTTGAATTATTCAACCCTCCGCAAAGCAGCAGGTCAGCAATGGAGCTTTGATACGACTTTGCAGTGGGTTGGCGAACAGCGTTTGCCGGACTCCTTCTCGAATCCCGTTCAATTTCAATCACCAGAATATGGAGAATCTCATTTCTTGTTGAATGCACAAATTGCACGAAACTTCAACAAAGTGATTCGTGTATATGTGGGTGCAGATAACTTATTGAGCTATACCCAAGACAACGCGATTGTCGATGCACAAAATCCATTCGGAAATTATTTTGATGGAGGTATGATTTATGCGCCGGTGATGCCAGCAAACATTTATTTTGGAATTGATATCGATTTCTAAAAAAACATATAAACTAAATAGAAAAGCCGTTTTTAGAAATAAAAGCGGCTTCTTTTCTTTTGAATCCTTTTGAAAGTTGTATTTTTGATTGAAAATTAGTGGTTATGAGATACACAACAATCATCGGAATCCTTTTAATTGCCATCGGTTTGGTTTCTTCTTTTATTGGAAAAATTGAATTTGCAGATTTAATTTCAGAACCTGATTTTGCATTGGGATTACTTTATGGAGGTGGATTGGGTCTTTTGATTGGAGGCCTTTTGGGATGGTTGTATAAAAAACCGTATTCTAAAGCGGGAAACACTTCACCCAACAATCCAAGTCAAGAAGATTTACCGAAAAACCCTTAATTCGTTTTGCTTTTCTGTTCCGTAAGGAATTTCTGATAATAAAAAGCGGGAATTAAAATCAACAACAACATCGGTTGAATCAAGAATCGGCGGATGTAAAACCCGATGTTTACGCCTATATTGAATTCGGTTTTAATCATATACAAATAAAGAGGAAGAAGTAAAACCAGAAATCCAAGCAAGATCAATGCTGTGAATTTCACTTTTTGTTTGTCTATAAACAACAAACCGATTATGGCTAAAGTTAAAATGGAATTGATGACATATCGAAAAACAATATGAATGGAAATCAAACCGAAGTCAACATCCGGAAATTGAGCGTGCAGAAAATCTCCTTTGAAATACGCCAAGAAAGGATCGTAAAATAAATCATTTTCAAACCTACGAACCAAAATAAGTCCAAAGATTAATACGGCAATCAGAAAATAACGAAGCCATTTATTCATTGGACGTCTTTTTAACTTTCAGCGCAAAAAACTTCACCCAAATTATCCATAATACCACGATGGTTCCGTAAATAAGTGCAGGAAATAAATAATCATGGGCCACTTTTCCGTATTCGTGATGGAATCCAAAAATGTAATTTAAAAGTGCAATCCTGAGCACATTCATTACCTGAATGACAACCAATCCTCCTAAAATATAAAGAATGGTTTGTTTCCAAGTCGTTGAGAATGCGACAATAAAAGCAATGAAAATAATCATAATCGATATTGCATTGCAACCTTCATTGATGTAGGATGTCCATTTGTTATTCACGCCGACCCAAACCCATGGATTGTTTTCGTCCACTTTTTGAATGCTTTCAAACCCGCCTGCTTCCAAAGTTGAAACCGTACAGGTTGCAATAAATTCACTGTATGGGTCAGGAAGTCCTTGACTGTGGTAGTGGTCGAGATACAGGTTGTAAAGAACGACCAAAACGACCATTACGACAACGAATTTCAGCAAGAAAATGAGAACAGGTTTAAATTCTTTCATGGAATGGGTGATTACAGCAAAGTTAGTATAATTTGAAGTTTAACATCAAACATTTAGTTCAAAATCCATTTCTAAAGCGAATTGTTCAAAACCAAAACCAAATAGAAATCAAAACCGAACCCAAGGTTTCAAAAATTTTACGGACTTTTGTATTCCTTAATTCAGAAATGATTTTTCAATGAAACTTTGTATTGCCGAGAAACCGAGTGTTGCACGCGATATAGCCAAAGTTCTGGGCGCTACCACTTCCAGAGATGGTTATATGGAAGGAAACGGCTATTTTGTGACCTGGACTTTCGGTCATTTGTGTACATTGAAAGAACCGCATGACTATGATCCGGGATTGAAATATTGGGATTTACGAACTTTACCCATTCTTCCCGAACGTTTTGGAATTAAACTTCTCACCAATCGAGGTGTGGATAAACAATTCAAAACCATTGAGCGTTTGGTTTCTGAATGTTCAGAAGTCATCAATTGCGGGGATGCGGGACAAGAAGGAGAAGTCATTCAACGTTGGGTTTTGCATTTGGCAGGATGTAAAAAACCGATGAAACGACTTTGGATTTCGTCATTGACCGAAGATGCAATCAAAGAAGGTTTTGCGAATTTAAAACCGGCGGAAGATTACATGAATTTGTACATGGCAGGAAATGCACGTGCCATTGGCGATTGGCTTTTGGGAATCAATGCCACCCGTTTGTTCACTAAAAAATTTGGGGGAGGAAAAGCGGTTTTATCCATAGGTCGTGTGCAGACGCCAACTTTGGCAATGATTGTTCAACGTCACAAGGAGATTGAAGCGTTTCGGATGGAAGAATATTGGGAATTGAAAACCAAGTACAGAGATGTCGTATTTAATGCGGCCATCGATCGATTGCCATCGGTAGAACGTGCCGAAAAAGGTTTGGAATACCTGAAACAACATCCATTTGAAATTGTTTCTTTTGAAATTAAAGAAGGAAAAGAACGAAATCCGCGCTTATTTGATTTAACCGCTTTGCAGGTAGAAGCGAATAAGAAATTTGGTTTTTCAGCCGAAAACACCTTGAAATTCATCCAAAGTTTGTACGAAAAAAAGCATGTGACTTATCCACGTGTGGATACAACGTATTTATCTGAAAGTTTACATCCAAAAATGAATGGAATTCTTTCAAGTATGCATTTTTACAGTGAGTTAATCGCTCCTTTGTTAGAAAAGCCCATTCCAAAATCAAAAACGATTTTTGATGATACCAAAGTGACCGATCACCATGCAATTATTCCGACAGAAATTACGCCGGCGCGCAGTTTAAGCCGGGAAGAAAAGTTGGTGTATGATTTGGTAGCACGTCGATTTATCGCTGTTTTTTATCCAGAATGTAAAATTTCAAATACACTGGTTGAAGGAAAAGTAGGTGATATTCCTTTCAAAACGACTGGAAAACAAATCCTAGAACCGGGATGGCGGGAAGTATATGCCAAGGACAAAAAGGACGAAGAGGAAAACGAAAAAAACAAAGACGAAGAGCAAACGATTCCCGAATTTAAAGTAGGTGAATCCGGTCCGCACGAACCTTTTGTGCATCAAGGAAAAACCACGCCCCCGAAACCTTATACTGAAGCCACTTTACTTCGTGCTATGGAAACGGCCGGAAGACAAGTGGAGGATGAAGAACTGCGGGAATTGCTGAAAAACAACGGGATAGGTCGTCCGTCCACCCGAGCAAATATCATAGAAACACTATTTCGTCGAAAGTATATCGAAAAGAAGCGAAAAAATATTTTAGCCACTTCGATTGGGGTGGAATTAATTGATACCATTGAAGACGAAGTTTTAAAAAGCCCGGAATTAACGGGAGAATGGGAATCGAAACTTCGAAAAATAGAAAAAGGCGAATACGAAGCCGAACAATTCAAAGAAGAATTAGTGAAAATGGTGTGGGATTTAACGCAACAGGTTATTCGTGGAAGAAATAAAACGATTGAACTCGTGGAGGAATCTCCAGAAAAATCAAAAAGTTCGGATAAGAAAGAAAAGAAAACCACCCAAAAATCAGAAATTAGTTGGA
>Ga0208015_1000457_pt1 | contig 21726 bp, 16 predicted proteins | sample 26BtaG_FD_184101 | JGI IMG/M metagenome (GOLD analysis project Ga0208015, IMG submission 184101) | Marine viral communities from Cariaco Basin, Caribbean Sea - 26B_WHOI_OMZ_CsCl (SPAdes) (version 2) | ecosystem: Environmental > Aquatic > Marine > Oceanic | place: Caribbean Sea: Cariaco Basin...
GCTGACTCTTAGGCACAGCGGCAGGTAAGGACAAATCAGGATAAGACGAAGCAGTATTTTTACTCATTGCCTTATTATGGGGTCAATATAGCGGCTTTTAAACGGTCAAAATTGTGGAGTTTAGCGGTAGGATTAATTGCCCCGATGGTAAGGGTGGTTGTTGTTCAAGCTCATCGCCCGATACAGTTGCTCCATTAATACCACTCGCACCAGCGGATGCGGCATGGTCAATTCAGACAGTGACCACTTAAAATGTGCGGCTGCTAACACCTCGGGAGAGACCCCATCCGCCCCGCCAATGACTAAGGCAATATCATCGCCCAATTGCATAGCATCGGCGAGTTTGCCCGCTAGGCGCTCAGTAGACAACGACTTGCCTTTAACATCGAGTACCCAAAGCTGCTCACGACTGGCCGCTTGGTGCGTACTCAAAATAGCTTGGCCTTCTTGTTCGCGGTATTGCGCTAAATTTGCCAGCGAAGGATTCTTTGCCCGTTTAGCCGCAGGCAATTCTATGATCTCAGTAGTGAGCATAGGGCCGATGCGTTTGTGATAGTCGTCAAAACCCGTTTGGATCCATTGCGGCATTTTATGACCAACGGTCAAGATTCTTACTTTCATGAGCGGTATCGCTTATTTAATATGAGTTAAGTGGGGTAGCGCTAAGTCTCTGAATCGTGGCACATATAGGCAGCACCCCAAAGATTTACTATATGCCTTTTTTAAACAGGAGTGGCTCTATTGACGGTAACGCTAGGCGATATCGCTAATGCAGCGCTCGCGCCTATGATAAAAGAGTTGGCGTCTATAATAAAGGGGGGCTATGAATGGTAAGGCTTAAGCAGTGACTTATTGAAAAATTCGTTCAACTGGGAAAAGACTTATTTTTTATCCTTTATAAATGTCATTAAAAGACATTTAGAAGATAGCAGTTTAGCTATTACTAAAAATTAGTATTTACTAAAGTATTATTATTCCATAAAGATTTTAGGGTGATAATGAATAGTTATTTAATAAATGGTTACTATTTACTTTAGCTTTATAAGGACGACTGCTTACTACCTTGAATTATCTTATTCAAATAATACTAACTTAAATGATTCGATTTATATCGTTATAAATTATAGTGATTTTATAAAGTGTAACAAGTCTTATTATTTATGGGCTGTAGCCCTTATCTAAGCTAATATACTGAATTTGTTAGACTAATATTAGATTTGGTCTTTGTATTAATTGGTTACATATAAATAATATTCGTCTATCTCAGTAAGGTTATTAACATTAGTGCCCAACAGTTGCTCTGTTTTGATAGCATTAAATATGGTCTACTGAGTCTGTATTAGCAGGTTGTTCTTTTAGTAGAAATGTCATATGCTGCATTTGTGTTTTAAAAGAGCAAATTATTTATCTTAACTCATTTAAATAGCTAGCATTAATGTCTAATGTTAGTGGATTAAAAACGAAAGGAGTCGTTTATGAAACGCATCGTAACTGGTTTAGTAACTATCGCAGCAGGTACTTTATTATCAACAGCCGCTATGGCCGCTTCACTGAATGGCAGCCAATGGCAAACCGTTGATGAAAAGACTGGTGAGAAAAAAGCCATCGTACAGATCAGCGAAAGCAATGGTCAGGTCTCTGGTAAAATCATCAAAGTGATGAACGCCGCAGACGCTAAAGAGAAGTGCACCAAGTGCTCAGGCTCGCTAAAAGATAAGCCTATCGAAGGCTTAAACTTCCTATACGGTATGAAAGCGGACGGCACCAACGAATGGTCAGGCGGTAAGCTAGTAGACCCTGAATCTGGTAAAGTCTATTCAGGAAAAATCACCCTAAGTGATAATGGTCAGAGCTTGAAGCTACGTGGCTATGTCGGTAGCCCAGTATTTGGTCGCTCACAAACTTGGAAACGTATCAAATAATTAGCTTATGCAGCTGCTTAAATATCAAGTAAGCATTAGGTAGCGTCCACCACTAGGTTGGACCTGACTAAATAAAAGGATAGCCGTGAACTACGCGCTATCCTTTTTTTTTGGCTGATGGCTATTTATTTTTTTGGCTAATGGCTACTTAACTGTTTAATGCAGCCTATAAACCAATCTTTTTGAACAAAGCTTCTTGAACAAGGCTTCTTGACCAAAGTTTATTGCATCAAAGTTTTGATACTTTGTGAAATAGGTAAGCCGTCAACCGCTGGCTTAATATTATCGGGTTCAGGTTTTTGTATGACCGTAAGCTTAGCGTCAGATTCAAATACTATCGCCTCAACTTGGCTATAATCATTGATCCCTTCAGCCCGCATAGCACACTCTAACTCTTGGCGACAGAGACGCTCTTTACGCATAGCTTCGGGTAAAAACTGCCCTTGATAGAAGACAATTCTCGGCTCCGATAAGATAAAGGAGCTAAAGTTGGGAGAGATAGACGCTGCCTTAGTGACTAAATACTGTAAGGTATAAAGGGTGAGAATAGAGGCGCCGCCTTCTACAAAAGGAATGCTTTTTAGGAGAATAGTACTGGCACCAATAGAGCCAATCATGACGGTCACGACCCAGTCAAAGTTATTAAGCTGCGAGGTGGAGCGCTTCCCAGAGAATTTGGTAACGCCTACAATTAACAAATAAACCAAGGCGGAGGCGGCGATAATACGACCAAGTTTATCAAAATTATCAAAAATGAGATGTTCCATAGGGACTCCTAGCGCGTAAATAAAATAGGGTCAAAAAAGGGTGACGCTAATTCGCCTATAACGAGTAATACTAAGTCTTGAGGTCACCGGAAGTGCTGCTTAAAGGGTAGCGGCGGGCTATAGTAAATGGTGACTGTGCTAGCGTCCATTACCCTGTATAAATCTAGATAAACTGTAGCTAGATGCTGATAATAGGTCGTGGTAAGCGCTTATACGTACAAAAGACGTTTAGATAAACTTACTTGATTAATTAAACCATATAAGGAGCGGTCCATGTTGCCTGAAAAGCCTAAAACCAATAAAAATGCTAAGTTAAATCAAAGTGGCATGTCTGGCACTCTAGCAATACCAGAGCCGATATACGCAAAAAATATAAGTATTGAGTCGCAAGATACGTCGCTACAGTTGGCTGTGGTACACGCCGATATTACGAAATTGCCCGTAGAGGCGATCGTCAATGCAGCCAATTCAACTTTGCTAGGGGGCGGGGGCGTGGATGGCGCGATTCATCGAGTGGCAGGTCCTGAGCTGTTAGCGTACTGCCGAACGTTAAATGGCTGCGCTACAGGTGAGGTGAAAATGAGCCCCGCATTTAAGTTGCCTAGTCATTATGTGTTGCATACGGTAGGGCCTATTTGGCATGGCGGCGGTCGTGGAGAAGCTGAGCTATTGGCCCGTTGTTATCAAGGAGCAATTGAGTTAGCGGTAGCACATGACTTTACTAGTTTGGCTTTTCCCGCGATCAGTACGGGCGTTTATGGCTATCCCTTAATGGAGGCCACGCAAGTAGCGGTGGCTGCTGTGCAAGATAGCCTATTACAGCTTGCCGCTACCAAGAAAGACTTAGCCCTGAAGCAAGTTATTTTCTGCTGTTATTCTGCAGCAGATGCCGAGGTTTATGCGCAGGTCTTACAAGCGAGCTAATGACCAATACCTGATAGATAGTCGTTAGTTGCTAGTTAGCCGCTCTACTGAAACGGCTGTCCACACTAGCGGTTAGTGTTGCGCGGTCCAGTCCAACATAGTGTCGAGCACGTGGCGGGCCTCATAGGTGTTCAGAGCGTCTGCTTTATTGATAATACCTACGACCACGTAATCTTCTCCAGATAAGCCTTTAACATACCCCGCCATTGAAGTGACATTGTTCAGCGTGCCCGTTTTAATCCAGGCGCGTCCGATAGCTTGTGAGTCAGGCAAGCGTTCTTTATGAGCCTCAATAGTGCCACTGACTCCCGCAATACCTAAAGAATCTACATACGCCGCAAACTCCGGGTGCGTATAAGCATATTGCAGCAGTTCCGCGAGATTTGCCGCGGTTAACGTACAGGTGCGGCATAGCCCCGAGCCATTGGTCATCACTGGTGGCGGCGTGGTCAGATGACTGCGCCACCACTGCTCGATAGTCGTTAAGGCGGCAGGATAGTCGCTTTTAGGTTGCTGATAATACAGGCTATGGCCGACTTTCTCATTAGCCGTCGTCACTGTCTTTTGCTTATTTTGCGCAAATAAGGGCAGCGTTAGCGTCACTTGCTCGGTCATGACATTATTAGAATGGTGGTTAATATCATGGACGATATCGCGCAATGAGGCCGAAGGGTAACTGAGTAAGGGTAGGACAGAAACGCCTTTACGGTTGACTGGCGACTCTTGACTGATGACGTCGCCACTGAGCGTATTGCCCAGTTGTTCCCACATTTGCTTGACGGCGCGTTTGGCAAAATCTTTGGCATCGGGATACGCTACGTAAAAAGTACGCTCACCGCAATTAGCGGGCATAGCGCTAGCAAAGTCTAGACCATTGGAGCGCCACTGGGGATCGAGGCTATAGCGTGGGCTACTGCAAGCTCCTGAACGCATAGCGATAGAGGGGGGCAAGGTATAGTCAGCAAGTCGCGGGGCATATTGTAATTGCGCGCTGCCCATATCGTCCGGAAAGCTGTGAATTTCTAGTGTAGAGAAATTGACTAAAAAGCCATCGGGGCTAGCGTTATAAGGGCGTAAAGGATCATTGTCAAAGGCGGCTGGGTCTTTACTCACGTTATGAAATACCGAGGTATCTACGATAATATTGCCCTGAATATGGCGAATACCCGCCTGCTGTACGCGAGCCAATAATTGCTCCAAGCGCTCCTTGGTCAATTTAGGGTCACCGCTACCTTGAATAATAATATCGCCATAGAGCGTCTCGCCAATGCGCATGCCTGAATAATACACTCGGTTCACCCAAGCAAAATCACTGCCTAGCTGGTCTAAAGCGATAAACGTAGGAATAAGCTTCATAGTGCTGGCAGGCGTGCGCGCAATGTCGGACAGGTGGTAAACCGCAGACGTTAAAGGGGTGGGTAAGGCTACAGGTGGTTGCGCGATAACATTATCTTTTGCCAAATTATCTGAAGGAGCGCCTGTTGGTGTGGTGCCAGTGTTGGCATTGATTTTACTATTGGCATTGATCTTACTATTAACGGTTGCCGAATCCGTGGGTATCTCCGTAGTTATTATTAACGGGTCATTGGGATGGGTCGCTTTATTACTAGGGGGTTTAGAGTTTGCTAGCGCATTCGTCGCGGTAAAGCTGCTGTCCGTACTGCTGGTTTGTCCATTGTCTTCGGTCAGCACTGAGGGGGCTTCTTTTGCTAATACCACTGCTGCCGGTAAACGACTTTGTGCCACGGTCTCGCCCGGTGCTTTTTTACGGACGGGCAAGATAACTAGACTGATATCTTCTGGGGTTAAATTGGCCTTAGTTAAGACGGTTTGTAGCTCTGCAGGCAATTGCGCTTGAGCAGAGAGACTGATGGCTAAGGTACAGGCAGCTAATCCGGTCAGGGCAAATAGACGCGCTAACGGAGTGAAGATAGAAGACAAAGTGGGCATGAGACAGACAACTACTATAGCAGGCAAAGGAAAGTGCGAGTACTCTACTATGAAGTGGCTGTGATGGGAAGTAGGAGCAAGTAAACTCCGCTTAAGAACGCTCCGTATGACTATAAAAACTACTACAACTACAACCTTAACGACTAGCGCAAATGTAGAAAAGCCATAGCGGTCATTACTGCATCGTTATAGGCATCGTGGCTGCCTAAATCAGGGATATTGTATTCTTTAATAATATTGGTTAGGTGGTGGGACTGATGCTGAATCCCCCCTGTGTTGTGGCCATTTTTGCGTTGATACAGCGTGCGAATATCAATGACCGTGTTAGGCAGTGGGGTGCCCATATACGTCTTCACTAAAGGGTTTAAAAAAGCCATATCGAGCTGCGGGCAAAAGCCTACGATAGGGCGGTTGCCAATAAAGGGCAGCAAAATAGCCAACATAGACTCATAACTCATACCGCCTTCGACATCGGTAGGACGAAGACCATGAATGATGATGGTATCTGCTGAGGGCATCACGGGAGGGCGGCATACCATATATAACCCATTGCCGGTATCGATACGTGACCCATTAACATGAATAGCGGCGACGGACAGCAGATGGTGACGTTTGGCATTGAGGCCTGTCATTTCACAATCGATAGCTACCCACTCTTCAGTATTAGGCGCAGTAAACATAGCCGCCAGCTCAGGTCGGGTCAGTGAGCGCTTAGCCACGTTATTTCTTAGAGTATGCCACCAGCTCATCAGTTAGCTCACTTCAAGCTGGTAGCGTTGGCGTAACTCATTTTTAAAACTCTTCACCACATTTAAGCACTCTTTGAGCAAATCGCGCTCGAGGGCAGATAAGGTGGTCGGATCCACCTGCCGGGCAAACTTATCGTCGTTGGTCAACGCGACCCCCAGACGGAGCCCCATAAAAAACTCTAAAGCCTCGTTTAAGGTCTCAGCACGCAGCTTGGTAAACACGCCTGCTTGCACCAAAGCATCGAGTCGCGCCTTGCTGCTGGTCACCGCTAAGATATCCTGCTCCAAGGCGATAGCACGGATACCATGGACTAAAGGAAATAACCCTGCTTTTTTGAGGTCGATATCTTGTGAGGCGGGCTTCCCAATGAGGGGTGCAAACTTTTTCCACCATTGACTCACATCGCCAAACTGTAAAGCAGCACTAGCAAAATTACGCACGAACATAGGATCGGCTTGTCTATGCGCGACTTGCAAATGGGTACGTAAGCTGTCGAGTAGACGCTCATCTCCGCAAACATAAGCGGCATCCAGTAATGCTGACAGCCAAATGCTGTGAGTAGGGTCACGAACTTCAAACCACGAGGAGATTTGGGTCTTAAACCGTCCCAGTGGTTGTCGCCAAATAGGGTTGGTCATCATGATGTTGCCATCGCATAACGGGTAGCCCATAGCGGCAAGGGTTTGGTTAAATTGCTCAGTAAATTCAGCCAGTTGCGGATGGCTAAAGCCATTACGGATAATCAAGGCATTGTCCTGATCGGTACGCATGATTTGCTCGCCGCGGCCTTCTGAGCCCATGACAATGACGCAAGTATTCTCAAACACCATCTCTGGGACTAACAGACGCCAAAGCTTGGTGAAGACTTGCGCATTGAGCGTCTGCACCATGCGGCTAATCACGCCAATCTTAATGCCGTTTTGCTGCTGTGAGCGAATGTATTGACCGATTTGCTCGACGGCGTCATGCAGCACTTCGATAGTTTTCGCTTGGTCAATTTGTACAGAGATAAGCTGGGAGTGTTGGTTAAGAAATGCCAATAGATCACTTTGCCCTAAAATACCAATAATCTCGTCATTTTCTCCTAGTACCGGCAAGCGGTGCACGCGATAGCGAATCATGGTTAATAGGGCTTCACTAACATCTTGCTGCTGTTGTACTGTGCGCAGTTTAAATTTGGCATAGTCACCGCAGAGGGTCGCCTTCATATCGACCGACTCGCTGACCGCCCGGCAGATATCAGCATCGGTGAGGATACCGATATGGCTTTCTTGCCCTTTGGTAGGATGACGCTCGACGCTAGGTTGGCGACGGACTAAAACATGCTTGAGCCCAGCTGAAGTCATGGTCTTAGCGGCGGTCAATAAACTGTCGTTGGCCGCCACCATATGCACGGGCAGTAGTGGAATAGTCGTCACTGGCTGCAGCATAATTTGCTGAGTCTCTCGTTGCGATGAGTTGGTCATGCCCGTATCAGGGCTAGCGGTAACTTGGGAGGTATTGCGCGCATCGCTAGCCGATACGCCCAAACGCTTACGGCGGTTTAACGCTTGTAAGCGCTCGCTAAGTTCGCCGGATAACAGCTGCCGAATATGATGGTTTTGTGCGGACAGGCGATCCATTGCCGCCCCATTAATTTGTAGCAACAACGAGTCTTCTACGGCGCTATAGTTATAATGGGCAACGCTGGTGGCGGACGCTCCGGCGCTTGCTATTGATTCAGTGGTAGGGGTGAAAGTGGAGGAAGAGTTATTATGAACGTGACTAGAAGCAACCGTTGCGGGAGCCGGTATAGCATGACGGGCAGTCCTAAGGGTGTAAGCGTCACTCTCACTAACTTGCCGGCGGGCATCAAACCAATCATTGCTAAAGGTAGAGGCGGCAAACTCGCCCACGAAGTCGTCAGCGAGATGCTGTTGTACGCCGCCCTTTAACACCACATAAAAAAACGCGTAGTCCTCAGTAGTGAGACTCTCGCCTTTAGCTAAATAACGCACTTGGGTATGTTTTTTTAGGCTTTGGCGCTCAACCGGACTTAAGACATCGAAAGGCGGTTGGGAAAAGTCCAAACTGGTCATGGGCAACTCCTTTGCTATGACTTAATCCGTCGTTAGTCCTATCATTAACGCAGTTTTTATTGGCTTACGGTACCTGCTACTTCTACATTTACTTTTAGCCCTGCACTTACTATAGCGCCATTTTAAGCGGTCCTGGTTTAAAATAGCGCTAAGTATTAACTTTATACTGTGGATGTAGCGGCCTAACTATTTACCGGCTGAGCTACAAAACATCAAGCTATAAAACATCAAGCCGTAGTACGAGTAGCCATAGGCACGGCTAATAAGGCTTTAATACGGTCGATAGCCTCTTGATTCTCTTCTAAGCTTGCCACAAGTGCAATCCTTACATAACCTTTACCGGGATTAACCCCTTCAACTTCGCGCGATAGATAACGACCGGCTAGCGCGTGGATATTGGCCTGCTCGAATAAGACTCGGACGAAAGCTTCATCATCGAGCTCGCCTTCAGCATCTGTAAAGCTTGCCGGCACGCGTACCCACAGATAAAAACCGGCATCAGGCATGGTAAGAGCTAAGGTATCACCCAACTTAGTCATCCATAAGGCAAACTTTTCTGCATATAAGCGACGGTTTTCGCGGACATGGTTTTCATCTTGCCAAGCCGCTATCGATGCCAATTGATGGGGTATCGGCATGGCGCAACCGTGATAAGTACGATACTGCAGATATTTAGCCAAAATCTGCGCATCACCAGCGACGAAGCCTGAGCGTAGCCCTGGTAGGTTAGAGCGCTTTGATAGCGAATGAAACACTAAGCAATTTTTGAAATCATGACGGCCTAGCATCGCGCAAGCTTGCAGCAACCCTACTGGCGGCGTGTCGAAATAAAGCTCGCTATAGCACTCATCACTGGCGATAATAAAGCCATAGCGGTCTGACAGACGCAGTAAGTCTTCCCAATCCTCAAAGCTCATGACTGCGCCCGTAGGGTTATTAGGGCTACAGACGAAGACCATTTGGGTATGCTCCCAAACTTGCGCCGGTATACTGCGGTAATCGCCTTTAAAGTTATTGGCGGCTGTACAAGGGACGAAATAAGGCTCAGCACCCGCGAGCAAGGCGGCGCCTTCGTAAATTTGATAGAAAGGGTTCGGCATAACTATTAACGGCTTAGCAGAAGCGGCAGCTGACTTTATCCCTGTCGTTTCTGTTGGCAGGTTAACGATAGCTTGCACACTACTAAAGATAGCCTCACGAGTGCCCATGACCGGCAATACCTGAGTATTGGGGTGGACGTGGTGCAGCATAAAACGGCCTTCTAACCAATGAGCGATGGTTTGGCGCAGCTCAAAGATACCGTTCGTCGTAGGATAATTAGCTATTTTGTCCAAGTTTTCTGTTAGGACGTCCAACACAAAGGCAGGCGGCGCATGTTTTGGCTCGCCTATACCCAGCTTAATTTCTTTAAAATCAGGGGCTGGCGAGCTATCGGCCAGTAAAGTAGCCATCTTGGCAAAGGGGTAGGGATGGAGGTCGTTAAGTTTGTGATTCATCATATTCATATCTATAATAAAAGTTAACAAGAAAAAACGTAATTATATAAAGCGTAACAATATAAGCAGTAGGGGCGGATTATGACAATTAGCTTAGTCAGCGGACCCTATAGAGACAATCACAAGGTTTGACCCCCGTTAAACCTTGATAGGTCACTCGCAGTGTAGCACTTTCAAGCAAAAGTGTGTTATCTAGCCGAGTGAACTTTTATACCAAGCATTTCCTCAGTAAGCAGCGGTATTGCACCGCTTTCATTTAGGCAGTTGACGCGATTCGAAACCAGTATTTACGACTGGTTTTCTCTTATCGAGTTGGTACTTTTTAATTATTTATGACCAAGAGGCTGGTTATTATGGGCAAAACATTAGCAAATGATAGCGACAGCTTAAGCACAGTCGACGGAACTAAAATGAATTTATTAACAAATCAAGAGCGAGAATGGTTGGCAGCCCGCGAACAAGTGATTGCGCTACGCTCTCGCATGATATTTTGGTACGGCGATAACAGCAACATTTTATGGTTATTAACCCAGATGATTGCCTATGCGGTCATTGCGATGGTGCTCATGTTTTGTAGCCGCGCTTTTGACTGGGATTTGACGGTTTGGCATTATGCGGCTGTCTTTATCCTAGATACCATCTTGTTTGTTATCGCCTATTCATCGCGCCGACGCTTAGCAGAGCGTTTGGAGCAGCGCATTTTACAGGCCGATCATCATCGCGAGCAGGCGCTCCAGCAGTTATATACTTTAGCAGTGGATACTATCCTGCCCGATATTCATGCGCACTCTCCGTTGTCCTTATCGGCGATTGAAAACCGCTATCAGTATCGCTTACAGTTGGCGAGCCTACAGCTCATCTTACAAAAAGAAATCGAGCAGGGTCGACTACTCTTAAACCATCAGGACTTTGCCGTGCATCTCCCTCCTGAGTTTGCGGAGTATGAGTTGCATCAATACGCTGGCCAGATGATTTATAAGAGTTTATTACCCGCTTAGCACACTACAAAGCAGGCTTCTTTGCCTGCTTTATTTTTATCCTGGCAATAGCAGCACAGCCCCTAGCAAAATATCTAGACCACCTGTAGTAGCCTATCTGAACTGTCTCTAAACCACTTCTGCCGTCTGCGCAAAGCTGTCTAGTAACGCCTGTTTTAAGGCGGCTAAACGCGGCTCAGATAGCGGCTGATCATTACTATCACTGATATAGAACATATCTTCAGCCCGCTCCCCTAAAGTGGTAATCCTAGCCGCATGCACCTCAATAGAATGCTGCAAAAAGATTTGCCCTACACGCGCGAGCAAACCCGGTTGATCCAAGGTCTCTAACGTCATAATGTGTTGCTTAGAGGACGCATTAAAGTCAAAGGCTACCCGCGTAGGTACTTGGAAATGTCGCAACTGTCTGGGCAGCCGCTTTTGCGCCAGTTTGACCGTAGTAGGGTGCATAAAGGCGCTGATAAGCCGCTCTTTAAGCTCTTCTTGCCGATCGGTATCAGTTAATAGCGTCCCGTGACGGTCGAGCAGCACGTAAGAGTCTAAAGCAAACTCGCGCGTTGCCGTAATAATACGGGCGTCTAAGACATCCAAGTTCATCTGGTCAAACACCGCCATAGTAACCGCAAATAAATTGGCTTGATCTTGGGTATAAACAAACACTTGGACAGCATCGAGCGCCAATTCACGATGCTCGCGTAACACCACGAGCGGCTGGCTTTCAGCATCGGATGCCTTGCCTATCGGCGGGTGATTAAGAATAGCTTCGGTATGCCACAAAATATCTTGTGGAATCTCCCGTAAGAAATACTCATCGCCCAAATCATCCCACAGTGCCATCACCTCTTCGCGGTTCATATGCTGATTATCGACGCTATCGAGCATTTCAATAGCCTGCGCGCGGGTCGCAGCAATCATATCTTGCCGGTTGGTCGGGGCATCGATATCCGCCCGTAAGATACGGCGCGTCTGTGAATACAATTGTTTCATCAACGTCGCGCGCCAGCTGTTCCAAAGCTGTGGGTTCGTCGCATTCATATCCGCGACCGTCAGCACATACAGATGGTTTAAATGAGTGACGTTGCCGACAATATTGGCAAACTCGCTGACGACTTCAGGGTCAGAGATGTCTTTTTTCTGCGCGGTCATCGACATTAATAAATGATAGCGCGTGAGCCAGCCAACCAAATTCGCATCCGCTTGACTCATGCCGTGCGCTAAGCAAAACTCGATAGCATCGAGCTCGCCTAAAGTACTGTGGTCACCATCGCGCCCTTTGGCGATATCATGGAACATCGCGGCTAAGACCAAGATCTCTTTACGCTCAATCCGGCCAAAGATAGCGCTCACTAGCGGATACTCATCTTGATGATGCGCGTCTAAAAAGCGGCGTAAGATACGGATTAGGAATAAAATATGCGCATCGACTGTATAACGGTGAAACAGATCGTATTGCATCAACCCTGTGACTAGAGCGAAGGCAGGGATATAGTTGCTCAAGACACCATAGCGGTTCATCGTGCGCAGACGGTGATACAGATAGTTTTGTTCTTTTAAATTGGCGAGAAAGAGTGCTTTGTTTTTTGGGTTATCGCGATAGCTTTGGTCGATACCGCGCGCGGCAATTTTTAGAGCGCGTAGCGTACGGGTGCGCACGTTTTTAATGCCGTGCTCGCCCATCAATAAAAACATCTCTAAGATAGCATCAGGGTGCTGGGCAAAGACCCGGTTGTGCGAGATAGCAATCTGGGTGCCAATCTGATTAAAGCGGGCATTAAGCGGTGACTTTTTGGGACGCTCATCATCGGGCAACCGCGGCTCAATAATGGTCTCGTAATAATGGGTGGTCAGCATCTCAGAGAGGGTGGAGATTTGCATAGCGCAGCGATAGTAATCGCGCATAAACCGCTCTACTGCGGCATTAGGCAGGTCGTCTTCATGGCTCTCATAACCCATTAGAGTTGCAATTTCACGCTGATAATCAAACAACAGCTTGTTTTCATTGCGCCCTGTTAGCTCATGGAGGTAATGGCGGATTTGCCATAAATAGTCTTCGGCAAAGGTTAAGTCATCAAACTCTTTTTCGGTCAAAAAGTCTTGCTGTACCAAGTCATAAAGTTTGGTCACGCGAAAATAGCGTTTGCTAATCCAACCAATCACATGGATATCACGTAGACCCCCTGGTGCCGTTTTAATGTTGGGCTCAAGGTTATATTCGGTCGCATTGTGTTTGAGATAACGGCTTCTAGATTCTGCCATTTTAGTCTCAAAAAAGTCTTTTTGCGGCCAAGCTTGATTCACCACATCTCTAGGCACGTTTTGCAGAGCTTCGTTGCCCACCAGTAAACGCGCCTCTAACAAAGCGGTAGCGACCGTCTGATCCGCAGCCGCTTCCAAGCACTCATCGACAGTGCGCACGGATAGCGCGGGTTCAATACCCATGTCCCAAAGTTTCGCTACGAAGTCGTTGAGTTGGGGCTCAGTAGCGGCGTCTATCGCAGCGGGAGCCAGTAGTAAGATATCGACGTCGGAGTGTAGGGACAACTCACCACGGCCATAGCCTCCCGTCGCAAATAAAGCCAACTCGGTCTTGTCCAATTCGAAATGCTCGAAGAGAGCGACCAATAGGCTGTCGATAGCGCAAGCGCGGGCAGTGACCAGTTTGCGAATACCGACCCCCTGCGCCAGGGCCTTATTAATATCATCATTGACTTGGGTTAACCAGGCTGGCACCCCGAAATGGCGTTCAGTAGATTCGGCAAGAGGAGGCAAAGGGGTAATGTAGATCGTCGCGGCATCGCACGTAAACATAGGGGCATCCAATTAAGACGGAAATAAGGGGCAGTGCAGGCCAAATCGCGAATAGGGCGACTGGGTCTTTAGCCACTAGCGCGTGACATAAATAGCGCTCTAGTGCTTGAGAAAGGGAGACTATAGACTAGGTATAGTAGCATTCCTAGGTTTTTACCATAACAAAAAAAAGACCGCCTTGGCGATCTTAATTTGCAAACTATAGCGACAATTATTGAGCGGTGAGCCCTTAATTGGCCTAGCTATTTAAAAAGCTTAAGTCTTCTTCAGGGCGGGTAGTGAAGACCTCACAACCATTATCTGTCACGACCATAGTGTGCTCCCATTGGGCTGACAGCTTACGGTCTTTGGTCACGGCGGTCCAGTCATCAGCCAAGATTTTGGTCTGCCAAACGCCTTGGTTAATCATCGGCTCAATGGTAAAGGTCATGCCCGTCTTTAACTCCATGCCCGTGCCTTTTTTGCCATAATGTAGAATCTGCGGCTCATGGTGAAATTCGTTACTGATACCATGACCACAGAATTCACGCACGATACTAAAGCGCTCAGGCTCAACCACTTCTTGGATAGCCGCACCGATATCGCCTAAACGCGCCCCATCTTTGACCACACTCATACCGGCATATAGAGCCTTTTGTGCGACATCACAGATACGCTGCGCCATGATAGAGCCATTGCCCACAATCCACATTTTCGAAGTATCGCCATAATAGCCATCTTTGATGACCGTAACGTCAATATTGATAATATCGCCGTCTTTAAGGATTTTATTCTCAGTAGGGATACCGTGGCAGACCACATGGTTCACGGAGGTACAGATGGATTTTGGAAAGCCATTGTAATTTAGCGGAGCAGGAATAGCTTGTTGTTCATTAACAATATAATCGTGAGCAATTTGGTTTAAAGTTTCTGTCGTCACGCCAACTTTGACATGCTCATCTAACATGACCAGCACATCGCTAGCAAGTTTGCCCGCTATACGCATTTTATCTAGCGCTTCGGGAGATTGAATTAAAGAAGTTTTTTTCATCATCATACGGCTTATTTTATATAAATTTTGGAGAGCTCAATTGTATCATAAAGCAGGGAGTCCTCACCAAGACCAGCGGTTATCCTCTTAAAGGATAATATTGAAAATTATTATCAAGCATAAACGAACAGATGATAAAGAGTACTAGTAAATCAACCTATTAAGTTATCAGTCTATAAAGGCTATCTGCTATAATCAAACATAAATAAATACGGTATAACGGCAGTAAGAGCAAGGCTTAGAGCGAAATTAACAGTTATCACCAGCCCTGCTTAGAATAGACAAAAAATTAAATAGGGTCAGTAGTTTTTGCCATTAATTATCTTGTATTTATAGCAAAATCAGCAATATATAGCCGAGCTATCCCTATCAATTTAATCCTAGACTTAGCCATATTAGCGCTTTCCACGCTACGATTTGTCACAGTCCGTAGCCATTTATCTACACAGATTACAAGCTCCTTGCTTAGCTAAAAAACTTAATAAAAATAACGCTTATGGAGTAGTAACAGTTGTATTACTAATAGTTAAGTATTATCTTATAGCAATATTGGCGTAAGACAGGATGGTCAGCAAGAGTCTGTTGTTAGTCCAGTTTTAGTTTGGGCTTAATCTAGACCTATTGGCAAAAGCTATTTTGCTAGCCCGTTTACTAGCACCATTGACCAGTAGCGTTTTATTACCAGAATTGTTTTAAAAATCAGTATTGTTTTAAAAATTAGTAACTTAAAAGTATTTTTTATGGGATCAGTTACGATGATGTCATGACGTTATGGCATAGCCGTACTATTGCTTAGTACCTTGAACAAGGATGTTATTATGAAGCTTTCTTTAGCCTCTATGAGTGCTATCGCCGCCAGTGCGATGCTGTTTGCTCTACCTACCACCAGCGCTCAAGCTGCCACCTATTATAACTGCGCCAATGCCACAGGTTGTAAACCCGTGAGCGAAAAGCGTGCCACCTCTAACCATACTGCTACCCAATATCCTGTCGTTATGGCGCATGGTCTGGGGGGATGGACGCGCCTATTTGGTATCGTCGACTACTGGTATGGTATTCCGCAAACCCTTATGCAAGGTGGCACGCAAGTCTACGCTACCAAGACTTCAGCCGTGCACGATAGTGAATACCGTGGCGAGCAGTTATTGCAACAAGTACGTACCATCACAGCTATTTCTGGCAAGCCAAAAGTCAACTTATTTGGTCACAGCCATGGCGGTCACGATATTCGTTATGTCGCAGCGATAGCCCCTGAATCGGTAGCATCGGTTACCGCCGTCTCAAGTCCAGGTCAAGGGTCAAAAATGGCGGATTGGGTCGTGAAAATGGTCACGGAAGGTAGCGCGAAAGATGGCTATGCACCGGGTGAATTTAACTTAGGCAGCCAGACCGCATTAGCCTTTTTTCACTTTGTCGGCGGTTTTATGGATGTTGGCTCTGGTGTGCCCTTAAATCAGCTGCAAGAGCAAGATGGTTGGCAGTCCGTGGTAGCGCTTACGACCGAGTATACCAAAGGCTTTAATAAGAAGTTCCCAGCCGCTATGCCGACGCAATACTGTGGCATGCCTGCTGATACGAAAGTGAATGGCATCCCTTATTATTCGTTTAGCGGGATAGGCCAAGTGACCAATGGCTTGGACCCTTCTGACTATATGTTGGCGTTGACGGCGATTAGCTTTGGTAAAGAGGCGAATGATGGCCTAGTATCTAAATGCTCAAGCCGTCTAGGGTATGTCATCCGTGATGATTATAAAATGAACCATTTGGACTCTGTGAATCAAGCGTTTGGCCTCACAGCATGGTTCCAGCCTGATCCAAAATCGATTTACCGTACCCAAGTCAACCGGTTGCGCTCTGCAGGTCTGTAAGCGCTCTGCAGGTCTGTAATTGACAGTCCATAAAAAAGCAGCCTTATTATCTTTGTATTTATAACTGCTATTTTATTTAGGCAAGGAAGCCCATCGCATTATGCAAAATAAACAACGCTCAAAACTCGTTATTATCGTAATTGGTCTATTGGTATTGCTGCTATTGGGGGCTTTTATCTGGTGGTTAAAACCGGATAATAATACTGCCGATACCGCAACGCTGAATGCTGATGGCACGCCTACTAACCCAGCGGATACAGCTGCTGGCGAGACGGTTTTACCGGGTAGTGCCACTACTGCGGGCAAGGCAAACGCTAACTCACCTTTTGTCACTGGCTTAGAGAATATGCCGCGCTCGCTACTAGATACCGATGTCGATGGTGAGATTATTATTGATGAGAATAAGAACTTGGTCGTCACCGAGGGCTTACGTCGTTTATTTGATTACTTCTTATCCGCGATGGGTGAGGAAGATGAAACTACGATAGTGCAGCGAGTAGAGGCGTATATCAGCAGTCATACTCCCGAGCCTGCGGCCAGCTCTGCCATCGAAATATTTGCTCAGTATAGAGAGTATTTAAAAGCCCTCGATAACTTGCAAAACAGTTATGGCAATCTACAAATGCAAGCGACCCAAGCTGGGGAAGTGGACTTAAGCTTAATTGAGCAGCGTCGCCAAGATATGATTCGTCTGCGCAAACAGATCTTTACCCCTGAAACCATCGAAGCTTTCTTTGCCGGTGAAGATGCCTATGAAGATTACAGCATGGCGATGGTGCGTATTGAGCAAGACAGCAGCTTGAATGAGGCGCAAAAACAAGCCAGCCGCGCGGACTATATCAGCCGTCTACCAGAAGGGGTCATCAAACAGAATTTCGAGCAGCAAGCGAATTTTGGCGAATTGATGCAACGGACGGAAGAGTTAAAAGCTAAAGGGGCCAGTCCTGAGGCGTTATATGCCATGCGTAGGCAAATAGTAGGGGAGGCCGCGGCTACCCGTCTTGCCGAAGTTGATAAGCAAGAGAATGACTTTGATGCCCGTTTTAATGATTATCAGGCCAAGCGCCAAGCCCTTATTGCCCAAGCCGGCAGTGAAGCTAAAGCCCAAGCGCAAATTACTGAGCTTGAACGCAGTCAATTTGATGAGTTAGAACGCAAACGGTTAACGGGATATGCTCAGTTAAAACAAGAGTCACAGGGCACTACGCCATAACTAAACAAGAGAGCTATAGCGTTAATACACTGGGATAAGTAACAATTTATAACGCAATATAGTTAAGATTAGCGGGTTAATCGGCTTAATAATTTAATTTTACTAAATAATCCAGCAAAGTGACTTTGTTGGATTTTTTTATGGGACTTTATTTAGGTGCTTTTTTTTAACTATAAAATAATGCAGTTAATTATTAATAGTTTAGGAAGTAAATACTATCTTAATAATCAAGAACTCCACAATTAATAGGACAACTAAAGCGCTGTATTTAAGGGAAAAACTGTAAAAATAAGTCAGGAGCAGTATGTAGTGAGCTTAACGAGTTTTTAGATTACCAATTGCAGGCAGGTACTTGCTATGTTAAGAGATTGTCGCTAATGTTACTAAATAACGTTAGTTAACAAGGATGTTAAATGCGTAACTTCATGCCGACCTCTGAATTACTCTTTAATCCAGCTTCTCCCTGTGAGAGCAGTGACCCCTGCTATCCGCTGACGCATCCTTTATTTAAAATTGTGCAAGCTCCTTATTAATTCAATAGGTGGCTCGGCGCTTGCTGGGCGCTTATGAATACCTTAACACTTTAATAATGCTTTATTCATGACAACAAGGATGTGGTATGAAAACCCTGTTAAACCGTATGCAATTGATTTCCGCTGGTACTGCCATCACCGCTATGGGCATGTTTGCCATGACCTCCACTACAGCAAGCGCGGCTGATTACTATAACTGTGCGCAGCCTTCAGGGTGTGTCAAAGTCCAAAGTAAAAAATGGACGTCTAGCTATAATAATACTAAGTATCCTGTGGTTATGGCTCATGGTTTTCTAGGGTGGAACCGCATGCTGGGGTTCTTAGATTATTTTAACGGGGTTCCGCAGACTTTAATGAGCAATGGTGCCGATGTTTTCACTACAAAAACCACCACGGTTAATTCTATTGAAGTTCGCGGCGAAGAATTATTAAAGCAAGTGCGTATGATTAAGGCCATTACCGGCAGTCAAAAAGTCAACTTAGTGGGTCATAGCCAAGGGGGTCTAGACTCGCGTTATGTCGCAGGGGTGGATCCACAAGCTATTGCTTCTATCACTACTGTGGCCTCACCGCATACGGGCGTCGGACTAGCGGATATCATTAGCGATGCTACTCGTGAAAACGGCACTGGCGATTATAATTTGGCGGGTAAAGTTCTGTCTACGGTAGTAGAAATCATAGGCGGCGGCATCAGTACCGCTGCAGGTACACCGCTGACAAAACCTGAAAATCAAAGCGCGCTAAACTTTTTAGACTCGGTGTCTGAAAGAGCTTTTGTACAATTTAACAAAGACTTCCCAGCCCCAATTCCTAGCAGCTACTGTGGTAAAACTCCGGCAAATAATGTCATGAATGGGGTGGCTTACTACTCGTTCAGTGGTGTCGGTCAAATCACCAACATTCTTGATCCTTCAGACTATATTCTTAAGCTGACAGGCTCGCTATACGACAAAAGCGACCTGAACGATGGCCTAGTGACCAAATGCTCAAGCCGTGTGGGTAAAGTGATTCGTGATGATTATAAGATGAACCATTTAGACAGTATCAACCAGTTCTTAGGTCTAGTGTCTTGGGCAGAAACCAACCCACTACCGGTCTATCGTCAACAGATGAATCGCATTAAAAATGATGGCTTCTAAAGCTCTACAGGTTTAGGTTGCTGTTATGGCGTACTAAGAAGAGCGGCACTTATTAGGTTAAGCATCGCTTTTTTTAGCCCTACTATTTGCGCTTAAGCTAGGGCTCACGAGTAAAGATAAGGGAATATATTAATGAACCCGTTAGCCGTTTATCGCACGCAAGCAAACCGTTTAAAAAATGCCGGCTATTAGCCTCTAATATTAGCCCTTTAACTTAAAACTTAGTGTTTAGCAAAAGGCAGTATTCAAGGATTGAGTGCTGCGGATTATAGAAATCAATAACCGCAAAGGCTGCGGCTATTATTGCAAAATCTAGAATAGTAAAAATTTAGCAGGGTAAAAGTGTAGGAAGAGCAGCGATTCTCGATAACTGCCTTTTAACCTCATTATTTTATACAAGGATGTAAAAACTATGCGTAAAAAAGCCAATCGTTTGCAACTGCTCTCTGCCAGCGCTGCGCTCTCTGCTTTAGGGATGCTAGCGATGACCTCAACTTCCGCCTCTGCCAGTAGCACGTATTACACTTGTGATGCGCCGACGAGCTGTAAAAAAGTCGATAAAAGATATCTCACTACCAGTTATAACAATACTAAATATCCCATCGTCTTAGTTCATGGGTTTTTGGGTTGGAATAGGCTAGCGGGCATCCTAGATTATTTTAATGGGGTACCGCAAACGTTGATGAGTAATGGTGCTGATGTATTCACGACCAAGACTTCTTCGGTAAACTCATCAGAGGTGCGTGGCGAGCAGCTGCTCAAACAAATTAACTATGTGACCGCGATTACGGGCGCTAATAAGGTCAATCTAGTTGGGCATAGCCAAGGTGGTTTAGACAGTCGTTATATTGCCACCGTCGCCCCCGCTAAAGTGGCTTCGGTAACGGAAGTTTCCAGCCCCAATAAAGGCTCGGGCACCAGTGATTTTGTGGTAGAAACCCTCATTGACAATAAAGCGCCTGCCAATCAATTGGGCGGCAAGGTTTTGATTGCTGCGGTTGAAGCGATTGGCGTCTCTTCTGATATCTTGTCTGGTGTCCCGCTAGATAAACTGCAAGATCAAAGCAGTCTCAATTTCGTGACGACCACGACCACTGAAGCCAGTGTTGACTTCAATGCAAAATATCCTGCACCGTTACCCGCCACCTATTGTGGTCAGCCAACAGCGACGAAAGCGCCCAATGGCGTTCCTTATTATTCATGGGCAGGCACGGGTAATGTCACCAATATTTTAGATCCGACCGATTACGTGTTGGCTTTGACTGGTCAGACGCACAAGGGTGTGCCTAATGATGGCTTGGTTGATTATTGCTCTACTCGCGTCGGTTACGTGGTTCGTGATGATTACCGTATGAACCATTTGGACACTATTAACCAATTGCTCGGCTTATCGTCATGGATTGAGACCAATCCATTAACGGTTTATCGTACGCAAACGAACCGCCTTAAAAAAGCGGGGTACTAACCTTAAAATTAGGACTTAGTGTGGAGCAAACGGCAGTATTCAAGGAATGAGTGCTGCTGATCTTTAAACTTAATGAGTGGTTTTAAGTGAATGACTGTCAAAGCCTCTGCTTAGTCCGATAGTTTTCATAGGATTAGCAGGATCAGATTAGTAGGAGAATAATCGACTCGCAGGCATGACCTTTTTAACCCCCGTTGTTTTTACCCTATCATTTATACAAGGAAGTATAGTCAATGAAAAAAATACCCAGCCGTCTCAAGCTACTCTCCGCCAGCGCTGCTATCTCTGCTATAGGCATACTAGCGCTAGGCTCAACCTCCGCGTCTGCGAGTGGCACCTACTATACGTGCGACACGCCTACGAGCTGTAAAAAAGTAGATAGAAGAATATTCACCACCAGCTATAATGCGACAAAGTACCCCATCGTCATGGCACATGGTTTTCTAGGTTGGAACCGCATGCTAGGGTTTGTGGATTATTTCAATGGTATTCCACAGACGTTGATGAGCAATGGAGCGGATGTTTTTACCACGAAAACGACCACGGTCAACTCTTCAGAAGTTCGCGGTGAAGAGTTGTTAAAGCAAGTGCGTATGATTAAGGCCATTACTGGAAGTAAGAAAGTGAACTTAGTCGGTCACAGCCAAGGCGGTTTAGATTCGCGTTATGTCGCTGGTGTGGATCCCCAAGCTATTGCTTCTATTACTACGGTGGCCTCGCCGCATACTGGCGCAGGTCTAGCGGACATTCTTAGCGAGTCTACCAGAGAGAATGGCACTGGCGAT
>Ga0208015_1000459_pt1 | contig 21675 bp, 15 predicted proteins | sample 26BtaG_FD_184101 | JGI IMG/M metagenome (GOLD analysis project Ga0208015, IMG submission 184101) | Marine viral communities from Cariaco Basin, Caribbean Sea - 26B_WHOI_OMZ_CsCl (SPAdes) (version 2) | ecosystem: Environmental > Aquatic > Marine > Oceanic | place: Caribbean Sea: Cariaco Basin...
CCAGTGTCTTTATTTTTTTCAACCCTTTAAACACAATTTCCATATCATTAAGCTGACTAGCAGATCTTTTGCTTTTACCTCCAAACGGCGGATTACCAATAATATAAATCTCATCACTGCCATTATTCGAACAGGCCTCATTCCAATCGATACGTAAGCTATTGCCATGAGTAATGTGACCGCTGTCTTTAAGTGGCAGCATTGGCTGAGATGCACCGAACTCTTGCTCGAATAGCACATTCATTTGATGCTCAGCTAGCCAAAGTGACAAACGCGCTATTTGACTGGCAAAGTCGTCATACTCGATACCGTATAAATTATCTAAGCTCACCACACTATCAAAGCCTAAGCCCAGCAGGTTGTCTTTCGAGCCTATTAAATCTCGTTGTGCCTTTAATACATCAATCTCTAATTTACGTAGCTCTTTATACGCAATGATTAAGAAGTTGCCTGATCCGCAAGCTGGGTCAAATACTTTGATTTGGCTTATACGGGTAAGTAAGGCATCTAAACGTTCGGCTTTATTATTCTTATGGCGATTGTCATGACTCAGCGCTATGACCGTGTCTAGCTCTGCACGTAGCTCGTCTAAAAATAGCGGCTGTATGACCTTCATGATATTGCTAACACTGGTGTAATGCTGTCCTAAGCTGCCACGCTGCTCAGGGTCGATCACCGCTTGAAACATAGAACCGAAAATATCTGGGTTAATCTCGGCCCAGCTTAAACGTGCACACTCTAGCAAAATACGGCGGGTACGCGCATCAAACTCAGGAATGGCGAACTGATATTCAAATAAGCTGCCGTTCACATAAGGGAATGCACTTAGATGAGTGGGCTTGGCTTGACGCTCGGTGCTAGACTCAGGTAAGTCTAAAACCTCAAACAGCTCATATAAGACGCTATCGACGTCACTGCCATCTATATTGGTGGTTCTATCAATCACATCATAGAACTGATCTGCTTTAAAAATACCAGTATCTTCGGCATAAAAGCAAAATAGTAATCGTGTTAAAAATATATTGAGAGCATGTAAGTCATCAGCAGTATTAAACTCATTGAGCTTGCGGATGTGGTCAAACAAACGCCCCATCTTTTCAGACGCTTGCACATCTGCAGGGTGCTCTGAGTACTCACGCGCACGCTCTAGGCCGGCAAGTGGCAATAGGAAGTGGTAGTTTTTATAAAGATCGGTAAAGTCGCAGTCAAGCGTCTCATCATACTTAGTGTCGTTAATCAGTACGGTGTTGAAGTCCGTCACCATCACCATACGGATTTTGTGCTGGTTGATGATTGGGCTGTTCATGACATCTTTTAAGGCTTTAGCAAGGTCTTGATCTTCATCTACAGGCTTAAAGTAGATTCGATGCTTATTGGCAACCTCGCCAGCCTCAGGATTGGCGGCGACGTTGAAACGGCCGTCATTCTTTTTAAGCGAAGTTATCGTAGATTTTGAGACATCTAGCAGCGTTAGAAAATCGTATATAAAGCCGTCTTTTTTATTCTTATCAATGACTTTGGTGGTTAATTTTTCTAAATCTTCAAAAAACTGGGTTTGGTTAAATGCCATGTTCGAAGCTCTCTTTCATCAATTTGTATATTAATTTTTTATGTTAGCGACTACTAATTATCAAAATCGATATATGCAACATTTCTTATAGTTTTAAGTGCCTTATTCTTACGACTAGAATCTTCTCTCATAGGCATAATAATATGTATAAAGTCATCAACACCTTCTATTGTGTACACAACTGGTCCAACTCCGTCTTTTGGATGATTTACTGGCCAAAACTGAGGAGATCTATTGGTACGTAAGAGCTTAGCAATATCGTACAAATCTTTAAGATAGTGACAATTAATTAAGGGGTTGTCAGAAGCGTTTGGTTCTAAACTTATTCTAGAAAAAACTCCTTTATCAATATCAGGATAAGGTTCATCTATCAATTTTGTGATTTTAGATATTCTAGTATGTAACGTCCCATCAGGAGTTAAGCGCACTTCATGTTCTCTTGCAAGAAGAGCCTGCTCAATAGCATCACGGTGAATAATAAATTCAAAATCCTCACCTTGATATGTTGTTGTTATTAACCATTTACTTAAACGATGGCCATCGGATGAAAAAGCCTCAACTCTTTCGTCGATGCCACGAATATAGATCCCCATAAGGTATTCACGTCTATCTTGTTTAGGTGTGGATATAAGCATTGCCTTTAGGTAGCTACTATAAAGTACAATCATTGTGAAACCCTTCTAGGGTTGATTATTATTAGCATATTGTCTCACATAGCCTTAATAGGGCAATAGGTAAACTCATGTTTAATTTATTTTTCTAGATAAAAAATTAGAAGATAGTAGGATTATTGCGAAAGCATAATCCTACTAATATTAATTATGGAAGTTTATACCCCTAAAGATGAAAAGGTTTTATACACATTCTTGAAGAGGGTTTCTACTGTTCCTTATGTTTACTATGTTTTTGGACTCTCAGGACCATCTATTATTTCTTAAATGCTAATTCTCAATCGCTCATTGTTCATTCATTTATGTTACCATTATGTTATTTTTTTACATAATGTAACTAAAGGTATGGTCTATTATTTTGGGAATTTATTGACACATATCATTCGAAATGAAATTAACTTGACTTTAATTTAGCGTTATTGGGGTGTAGCAGCTTGAATCATAAAGCGAATGCTCTTTTATTTTATCTGAACGGGTGGTATTGATGGATTGGTTCAAAATAGCTCAATTTGTGCAAGAGTATTATGTTTTTCCTATATTAGTTTCTATCTTATTGTTATTAATATTTTTTATTTTTATTTTCAGTTATTTGATACCTGCTGTAGGATTAAATAAAAAACTCTTACAATTGGTGGGTGATTTAGAAAACATCAATCGCGATGTCAATAAAGACTCATTAGACGACAAGTTTGATGGCAACCCTTCTTTGAAGCAAGCTTGGATAAGTTATAAACAAACCTTTCATGATACTTATGAAACAGTGGATGGCGAAGCTAAGGTAGCTTATTCACGAGCAACGGTGCCCAGTGAGGTGTTTTTTAGCGAAGCCATCATCGTCGATACCCCCCTAAAAGTAGAGTTTTATAGGCACTTACCCGGTATGATTACTGGTGTCGGTATTATCGTGACATTTGCCGGTCTGTTGATTGGATTGTTAGCGTTCGACCCTGCTGGCAACCCTGACAAGGTTCAAGACAGCTTGACATTATTGCTAAAAGGCGTGGGAGAAGCTTTTATGGCTTCTGGATTGGCTATTGCAGTCGCTATGCTGATTACACTTCTTGAGAAGTTTTGGCTAAGAAAATGTTATGAGCGGCTGCAGCGCTTAAATACAGCCATTGATAACACTTTTACTGCTGATGAAAGTGGTGAGGAGTATCTGGCTAAGTTACTTAAGTCTTCTCAAGCCAATGAAGCTAATGCTCGGCAGCTTAAAGATAGTCTGGTTAATGATTTAAAATCCATGATGACTAACTTGGTCGAAGAGAATAAAAGAAATCAAGCTGCTTTTGCTTCACAGCTAAGTGACTCTTATGCACAATCAAGCCAGTCGATGGCAACACAGATTGGCGAGTCTATTAAAGATAGTCTCCAAGACCCTTTAGATAAAATTGCTTCTAGCGTGCAGCAAGTCAGTGGTGATCAAGGTTCGGCTGTGCAAGATCTTATGACTGATGTGTTAACCGCTTTTATGAGTAAGCTGGAAACGACGTTTGGCAGTCAAATGACGGGCATGAGTGAGATGATGACCCAGTCTGTCACAGCTATGCGTGAGATGCAGGCAGGCTTTTCTCAATTAATGACAGATATGCAGACTAACAGTGAAGTGTCGACCAAAACGTTAGAGACACAAATGGCTAAAATGATGGAGGATATCCATCAAAAGCAAAATGAGACGTCTACCCAAATGAACGAAATGGTAGAGAATCTATCAGCAGGTTCGGCTAAGATCGGTGATCAAGGGTTATATGCTGTTGAGCAGTTGAATAGTAAGGTTTCAGAGCTTGTCTCAGGTTTAGGTACTTCAATGTCAGATCTACTGTCAAATGTTGCAGAGCAACGTATCGAGCAAGATCGCCAGATATCAGAGAATCAACAAAAACTGCACGAACAGTCGTCTGTACTGATTGATAACTTGGGCAGTGAAATTAAAGAGCTCATTACGCATAGCAAAGAAGCCGTTCAAACTCATAAAGAAAACATCCAAAAACTGTCTCAAGTAACCACTGATAGTATCACTGGTATGAATAGTGGTGCAGAAAGAATGCGCTTAGCCTCTGAGCAGTTTACTACGGCTGGTAGTTCGCTAAGCACAGTGACTAGTAAGACATCAGAGCTTATTGCACAGGTTAATACGACTTCAACCAACATGACCAGTGCAAGTAGTAGCCTTATTGAGTTGATAAGAGATTATAAGAATTCTCAAAACAGTGTTAATACTGCCATTGAAGCACTAGAAAGTCTCATTCAGCAATCAAAGTCTGAAGCTGGAATGACTAGTCAAATACTTAATGATATGCAGAATATGACGACAGCTTTAAGCCAAGTGAAGAGAGAGATGCAAGAATATTTGGCAGAAGTTAGTGATGTTCTAGTGAAGAGCTTTGATAGCTTTGGGACTTCCGTTGAAAGTAGTTTAAATCAATCGTTGGTGTCTTTTGACAACACACTTAATCAAGCCGTTCAACGCCTTGCAACTGGTGTTGAAGGCTTAGGTAATGTGGTTGAAGACCTTGAAGATCTTACCCAAAGAACTAGACGCTAATTTTGGAGTGTATCGCTAATGATTGGTAATAGGTACGCTAAAAAACCTCGTTCGAAGGATGAGGGTGAGAAGCCTTTTTGGATCTCATTTGCTGACTTAATGACAGCACTAATGACGCTCTTTTTAGTAGTGATGGCAGTATCTCTAATGGTAGTCACTAAGAAAATTAACGAAGCAACCCAAGCTGAAAAAGAACGTAGTTCAGAGATCTTGGATATTTGTACGAGTATTAAAGACGACCCCACTTTAAAGAATCAGCTCATTACAGTAGATTGTAAAGAGAACCGTATTAACTTTGGTGAAGCAGGTCGCTTTGGACACAATGATTACCGATTGAATGCAGAGGGCATAAAAGCTCTAAGTGCTTTAGTACCTGTGGTCTTGGAAGCAGCTAATAGTGAAAACGGCAAAAAATGGTTTAAACAGATTGTGATTGAAGGTTTTACAGATACTGATGGCTCATACTTATATAACCTGAATTTAAGTTTGCGTCGTTCGGAGTGGGTGATGTGCAGTTTATTGGATCCCACATTTAACCAAGAGCTCACTTTAACTGATGAGCAAAAAAACCAAATAAAACAGCTGTTCCTAGCTGGAGGTGTATCGTTTAATGCAGCAAAAGACAGTAAAGAAGCTTCGCGCCGTGTAGAACTAAGAATGCAGTTTTATGGTTTAAAAGAAAAAGAAAGTGCTGAGGCGCAGCCTATTTTCGTTTCTGCCCCTATTGAAACCTGTCAGCTGGCAAGGTGAATGTGATGAGTATCGCTATATTAAAGCAGAGGTTAAATCAGAGTGTCGATAAGTTCTCTGAACCTGCCCAAATGCATAATAAGTTTGCCAGACCAAAAAAATTAATTAAGACATTAGAGCTCATTGAACGTAAGTTTGATGATATGGAAAATACTCAGCCTATCGAAGAAAAAATTGTTAACTCAATTTTAAAGTTAGAGAAGCATGGTACCGACTATCTAACAAAGCGTGATTGGAAGAACCTAGCGTGGTCACTAAGTAAAAAGCTGCTAAGTTATGAAGACAAGATACTTTTCACTTTCAAAGGTAGCGAGCTCATTGAACAATTTAGCAAAATGGAGCCTGATTTACTAAAGGTTGTTTATTTTCCTCTACTGTATAGTTATTTTGCGGTGGAACAAGATGAGATCAATAAACGGCCCAATAACTGGATTGGGCTTAGGAATATCTTAAATACCAATCGCTCCACGGTGTTTCAAGCCACTCCTAGACCTAAAAAATGGCTTACTACGTTAACTGATCATCCTGAAGTGCTCTCGCTAGATCCTTCCAAAAGATTTATTCATGACTTTTTACATAATAGTGATGACAGCAGAGTGAGTAGCCAGTTAGAAAGCTTAAGTATCGCTCCTAATAGCTGGTTCTGGGATAGCTTGGTAAGCTCATCTATTAAGTCAGTCAAGGCAATGAAAGAAGATGATTACTTTAAAGTGATACCGCGTTTCTTACTTCTTCTAGAAAAAAATCCAATTTATACCACGGCTATTTTAACGGCTCTACTTGAACGTTATGCTTCTACTTCAAGACGTACACTTGTACACGAAGCTTTAAAGTATGTTTGTTTGACGCAATGGGGTAACCCGCAATATGACTCAGCAGCAGGTTGGTGGAATGTAAACCCAGATACTAGAAAAATGGTAGTTCAGTGGTTTGTCCGAGCTGACTTAGAAGCTTTCTTCAAATTATTTAGCCAAACAGCTGATGTCGACCGATTTGATTATTGGATTAAATTTATTGATAAAATCTCGTTTTCTCAGATATTTTTAGGCCCAGCAGCCGTGCAATCTAGACATGCTGAGCATAGAAGGTTCAGAGAGCTAAACCGCGGCAGATTAAAAAATATTACGGGTTCTACTCCTAGTAATAATGCTTTTCTATTAAAAATTGATAACGTCCATATTATTGATTTTTCAGATACTGGGAATGCCTGCTATGGATATAGTGACTTACCTTTCAATCTTAGTAAGAAAAACATCACGGTTCATGAATTAAAAAGCAAACAGCATTCAATCTTTAAAAGTGATTCTGGTCGGGGGATGAGTTTGAGTCATTCAGGGAACTGGGAGGCAAGATTTGATGAAAAACTCGCTGAACTGGGAGTTTTTTCTAATCAACCTGCTAGTCCAAAATACAAAAGGCGACATTAGAGAGCAGTTATGAAACTAGCATTTTGGAAAAGGAATAAAAGCAAGCAGACTCGAAGGTCAGAAACTGTAGTCAATAGTGTCGAGCCTGCGCCACTACAATACGATGATATTGGTTTAAAGCATAGCTATAGCTCAGAATCTAAAACAGATGCCGACTTTTATTGGGAGAGTTTGGCAGATGAAGAGCTCGCTTATCAATCAGATGATGGCTATGTCTTGCCATGGGAAGCGCTTTTTGAGATACAGCAAGACCCTGAACATACTATAGACAGTAATGCCATTGAATGGCTCAACCTGCCGTTATCAAATGATTTATACCCGATTATTCGTAGTGAAAACGGTATAAGCGATTCGGATTTTCAAATTATTTTGGATGGCTGGTGTGATAACAACAAGGTTAAATTTAAAGGGTCGGTCAAACGAGAAGGCGCTATTGTTAGTATTGCTGGCGAAGAGTATTTATTAAATGAGTCGGTCTGGAAACTGGTTGAAAAGATTAAAGCATTCTCTCGTATTACGGATAAAAACAAAGCATTAAATCAGAAGTACTGGGCGCAAATACGTAGTTTGGCTAATAAAAGTGAAGCGAACTTAGATGAGTTTTTACGTAAAACCATCGTACTTGCTCCAGAGCAGCTGCAGCTTAATCTTCGTAAAAACTTAGTGAGTGAAGAGTCAGTGGTAGAAGTGCAGCCTGACTTTAAAGACGCGCCTGCAAACTGGCTAAAAACTTTCGATAGCTATAATGACGTTCAAAGTGAATATACAATCAGCTTGCCAGAAGGCGGCCTGGCGCACGTCATCATCGAGCCACAAGTCAAAAGCGTACTCAGTGAAATCAAAAAAATGCCCAATCGGCGCATCGCTGGTGAGCGTGCACAGACTTTTTTGCATAACCCTTTTTCTCAGTTAGGTGATGACGCAGTTGAAGTCATATCTTCAGAGAGTTTCGAGCAATCAAAAGAAGACGCAGAAATCTATAGCTATCGTATGAGTATAGATAAAGCTTACGATGAATCATCATATTTTATTTCAGCTCAGCTGACACTGCATGAAAACTCAGATCGAGAAGCAGATCCTATTTTATTAGCGCTCTCCAATGTAGTGCAGGCTAAGCATTTTATAGCTGCTTATGAGAAAAAATCTCCTATTTTTCTATGGGCGGGCTATAACATCGATAGAACCAGCTATTTAGATGATCAAGTAACCGCGCTTAAAAATGATCTAGAAAATATTCAGCAGTATGAAGATGATTTACAAGCTAAAAACGTACTGGATTTAGAGAATTATAGCGATCGAGTAATTGGTATTGGTGAAGCCGAAAAGCTGAGTTCTGAAGCCATTCAAAAGGACAGTGGCGAGTCAAAATGGTTGCCACAGAACCTTATTGAAGAGTCCGCTACTTTATCTCAGCTGACTGCTGACAATGATATTGAGACTACTACTGAACGGCTTAAGCAGCACATTGAGCAGGCAGAATTAGAAGGGTCAGACTTTGTATGTCATCCAGAGGGCAATATATCTATTTCATTAGACGAAGCAAAGCGCTTACTAAATGAGCTTTGTGATTCAAAAAATGAGAATGCAGCTGAGAGTAATACTGAGCAAGAGCAACCAGATGCAGCTGAAAAAAAGAAAAAATCCACCTTGTTGATTGCCAATAATATTGATGAGGCTGGTTTTACCAAGCAACGAGCTGAAATACTGAGCCTTGATGAAAAAAATCGCCCAGCAGCGAGAATGCCGTCAAGCTTTAGAGACCAAGAGTTTAGCTTGAAAAAGCATCAAGAGTATGGTGTTGCTTGGCTACAAAATCTATATCAATATGCGCCTATGCAGGTGAGTGGCTGCTTGCTAGCCGATGACATGGGACTAGGAAAAACGCTGCAGTTACTTTGTTTTATCGGAGAAATCCTAGAAACAGCAGAAGATAAAAAACCTGCGTTGGTGGTAGCGCCCGTGTCGTTGCTAGAAAACTGGGAATCTGAAATCAATCGATTTTTTAGTGCCAAGTTTGGCAAAGTGTTGAGTCTATATGGTGATAATTTAAAACAGCGAAAAATACCTAAGCACTTAATATCTTCTCAACTAAGAGATGATTATGGCATTACAAAGCTACTTGAAGATAATTGGTTGGGCAGTGCAGATATTGTGCTCACCACTTATGAAACCATGCGAGATCTTGAGTTCTCCTTAGGGAGAGTGGACTGGAGCGTTATGGTCTGCGATGAGGCACAAAAAATTAAAGTGCCTACTGCTATGGTGACAAAAGCTGCTAAAGCACAAAAAGCTGACTTTAAGATTGCTTGTACCGGCACACCTGTAGAAAACTCACTGGTAGATCTGTGGTGCTTATTTGATTTTATACAAGAAAACTTGCTCGGCTCTTTAACTGAGTTTAACAAAGAGTACCGCCGGCCTATTGAGAGAAAAGAGGATGAGAATGGCGCAATAATAAATCATCTTCGTCAATTGATTGAGCCGCAAGTATTGAGACGTATGAAACACGATGTCGCTGAGTTGCCGGCAAAGCATGAGGTTGATGATTGTAAGGATATTACAATTTCACAGTTACAACGCACGTTATATAAGCAAGTATCTAATGACACTCAGAGTCTATCTGAGCAAGGTAATAAGGGCGTGATGTTAAAAGCGCTGCATGATATGCGGATGATTTGTGCCCATCCCTTAAAGCTACATCAGCAAGCAACGATCAATGATTCGCCTAAAGCTATATGGCTAATAGAGACTTTAGAGCTCATAAAACAAAAAAATGAGAAGGTTATTATTTTTACTGAGTTTAGAGACATTCAAGTATTTATAAAGCGACTTTTACTTGAGCGATATGGTTTAAATGTGACGACTGTAAACGGCGACACAAATACCGACAGTAAAAAAGGGTTAACTCGGCAGGCAACTATTGATAAGTTTCAAGAAATAGAAGGGTTTAATGCGATTATCTTATCTACGGTAGCTGTTGGCTTCGGGGTGAATATCCAAAAGGCGAATCATGTGATTCATTATACACGGAGCTGGAACCCTGCTAAAGAAGACCAGGCGACAGATAGGGCATATCGCATTGGACAAGATAAAGAGGTCTATGTGTACTATCCGTCTATTGCAGCACAAGATTTCGAGACCTTTGAAATTAAACTGGACAAGCTGTTATCTAGTAAGCGTCGTCTTGCTGACGATATGTTAGAACCAAACACTGAGATCACACAAGAGCTGATTCAGTCGGTTTATTGAGTTGAGCGCTTATTAGGAAAAGTGCTTAACCCCTATAATGAGATATATTAGCTATGCTAGACAATAGTACTGATATTTATGACACCGACGATGAAAAGCAGCGTTATGCATATAATATGCTACCAACTTACTTATTGATGAAAGGGTTGCCCGAGGGCAAACGTCTTATCAAACAAGCAACTAAAAATATATCTAAAAAACCTTATAGGCAGAAAATTCAGTTCGCTCATATTTTTAATGAATTGGCAACTACGCAGACATACTCACACATTGGTATGAATGATGTCAAGCTTGAAAAAGGCGAGTTATCCAATCATCCTTATGAAGGTCTATTACGCTCATTTGGTGCTGAAACGGCAACTGAACTATTAAAACATACGAAGCTTATAGACGCATGCTTAAGTCAGAAACTACATGATCAGCTTATCATAGACTTTAAAGACTATATGTTTGAGACGTTTGGGTACGAAGATAGTGAGCTAAATACTAACATGTCTGCAGAATCGTTTTATCTGCACTTAGTTTTGAGTTTTATCGCACATCTCGATGCTTGTGTTCATCATGCAGCCTATTCAGAAAAAGTTGCACCGATCAGTCTAGGCTGGTTATTTATGCAAAAGTTAGACCCAGATAAGTGGCAGTATAATCATGAAAAAGACAACTATCACTTAATCAATCATAATGGCAGTCCCTTTACCTGTAGCTCTCGATCATTTATTGACTTCATGCAAACGGTATTCTACTGGCAAATACATGGTGATATGCCTACAAGCTTATACGGTATTGATAATGAAATCATTCAAAAGGAATTTGAGCGTACTGATTCTAGATCAGACAGTTTTATCCGCCGCAAAAGAGAAGGCGGTTGGCTCAATCTGGAAGACGTTTTTTGGTTTGTTGGTATCCAAGGCTCTAAGGAAGATGAGGTCAATGAAACGCTGGCAAGCTGGCAAGAGTCGATGATCACATATATAAAAACGGATGACATTAATGACCTTGGAGGTCTGCCTCCTCGTGCGGAGGGCTTTATATGGCTAATTTATGCCTTTTATCAAAACATTTATGAGCATACGGATAAAAGCAACAAAGCAAATAAAGAGCAAAGTTGTGTGACCTATGACGATTATTATGGGCTATGGGAATCAATAACAGACTATCATGAGTTAAGGATAGATAAAAATGCAAAAGCGGAACGCATTCAGTGGCCACAGTATTTAATAAAGCAAGCCATGCCCATTAAGCGCATGACTTGAAATGAAAAAAGAGACTGTGCACTATTTAGACGTTTGTTTGTTGCTACGTCCTTTACCGGACTTCTTAGACGGTTGCATACTAGGTTTATTTTCTGGGTATGGAGGGCGAGGTTTTGTATTCTTAGACATTGTAGTTGCCTTCTTGTTAATTGATTTACTTACTTGGTGGGTTGTTATCCCGACCACCGCCTGAGGGGTTGCCCGTTGTACTTGGCCAGCCAGCACCTTGTCCGCCATTACTCATATAAACTCTCATAGTTGTTACTCCATTAAATATTAAGTTTAGATTCCATAGCCATTTGCTTACTGACTATGATTAATAGAGTAACGTTCAAAAACAGTTTAATCTCCACCAAAAGTGGGTATTTTGGTTAAAAAACATACAAACCAGTTCAATTCTTTATAATAAAGTGATGAAGTTTAAATAGAGGTGAATAAATGAGTCAAAATTCAGAAATAGATAGTTCTAAATCATATTGGTTTGTTGGCTCTACATACGATGGTAGAGACCATACGGCACGATTTATTGAAGAAGGTGTTTGGGAGTTTAATCCTGAAGCCAAACCGATTGATGCAATAAAGTCTATTAAGGCTGGCGAGAAAATCGCTATTAAATCAAGCTATATAAGAAAAAATGGTCTTCCTTTTGACAATCGAGGACATGCTGTTTCTGTGATGGCTATCAAGGCTATTGGTACAGTAATAGAGAACTTAGGGGATGGTAAAAATTTAAAAGTAGACTGGGAAGCAGATTCTATTCTTAGAGAGTGGTATTTTTTCACAAATCGTAATACGGTTTGGAGAGTTCTTCCTGAGACTGCACTAAGAGTTAATTTAATTGATTTTGCATTTCATGGCAAAGCTCAAGATATTGATATGTTCCGTAATGATCCATATTGGTGTGAAAGGTTTGGAGATGATACTAAAGAAAACTCATCATTTAAGTGGACGAGTTTCTATGAAGAAATCGCATCCAAACTTCTCTCTTTTAGAGATCGCCGTGATGAGCTCATAGCTGGCATTCATAAAATCTCTGAAAAAAGTGACGTTATGTCTATTCTTAACGATCAGTACGAAGAGGGTGTTGTAGGAGGATTATTGAAAGACATATGCCCATTCACAGTCATGGCTATGTTCAATAGAGGTATTACAGATGACAATCGAAAAGTCATCGCTAAGGAATTGGCTGATTTACTTGGTGTATCGCAGCCAGTGCCAGAATCATTTGATAGCATCCCTACTGTCAACAATCAAAAAACATGGTTTTTTGGCTATAGCTATAAACGTCAACCAGATGATATAGATAATCTATGGGATATTTTTGATCGAGCAATCTCATTTACTGACTTAGATAATGAAGGTGAGAGTGAAGATATTAGGTTTGAGTTTATTGCTGCATATGATAAAGCGGCGCAGTGCTTTGGTGTGGGTTGGAACCTAACCATGGGACTATATTGGATTAGACCTTGGAACTTCTTAACACTAGACGGGCAGTCTCAAGAATATATTAATAAAAAGCTCAATATTGATATTGGTATGAACGGTCCAAAGGGACGTTGTACTGCCAATGATTACTTAGAGTTGCTAGATAATCTTGATACACGATTTCAGGAAGACAATTATCCTGTGCACTCGTTTCCAGAACTATCACTTGCAGCATACAAGTATCGTCCAAATAATTCAGAAAAATTATCTAATACAACTTGGAAAGATATTGTTTCATCTCAAGTAAAACAACTTTGTCATGAAAAACAGTCTTATGAATTCGCGGTAGATGAGTTTTTAGAAAGATTTACTAATGATCTTGAAGAAAGGTTTCCTAATAGGAGCGATGTTGAAGGCACTATTAAATACCTGTTAAGAGAAATGGTTAGGGATAATAAAATAGAGGTAATTAGTAAAGGAGTATATCGCTTGCTAGATGAAGATCTGGTCAATAATCTTGATGTCGAAACATATACTGAGCTTGATACTAAAGTAGCTCTTGATACTTACTCTATTGATGATATTACAGCTGACGGGTGCTTTTTACCTCAATCTAAGATTGAGATGATACTTAAGCGTCTTCAGGCTAAGAAGAATATCATACTTCAGGGCCCTCCTGGAACGGGTAAAACTTGGCTCGCTAAGAGATTGGCGTTTGCTTTGATCGGTCAACGTGACGACAGTAAGGTAAGAGCTGTGCAGTTTCATCCAAACCTATCCTATGAAGATTTTATTCGCGGGTGGCGTCCATCAGGTGAGGGCAAGCTGACATTGGTAGATGGTCCTTTTATGGAAGTGATTAAAACTGCCATAGATGATCCTGAGTCAAAATATGTCATCGTCATCGAAGAGATTAACCGAGGCAATCCGGCTCAAGTATTTGGTGAGATGCTCACGTTACTTGAGGCCGATAAAAGATCGCCAGATGAAGCGTTAGAACTGTCTTATAGAAAGATTGCTGGTGAACGTATTTATATACCTAGTAATTTATATGTCATCGGCACAATGAATATTGCTGACCGCTCACTTGCATTGGTTGATCTGGCCTTGCGTCGCCGTTTTGCCTTTATCGATCTTGAACCGATACTTGGTAAAGCCTGGCGTGATTGGGTAAGAGATAAGAATGGTATTGACTCAGAATTCTTAGATAACATTGAGCAGCGAATTAGTGCTTTGAATGATGAGATTACTAAAGATCCTAGTCTTGGCGCTCAATTCCAAATAGGTCATAGTTATGTGACGCCAGCCGTTGGTATGAATATCACAGATGCTAAAGAGTGGTTCGTTGAAGTGGTAGAAACAGAGATAGGTCCTTTGCTCGATGAGTATTGGTTCGATGATCTTGAGAAATCTCGAAAAGCCCAAAAGCGCTTGACTGAAGGGTTGCAAGTATATGCCAGTTAAAGAAGACATAGCTATAGAGTCCTCTGATGATGTTAACTATATAGGCAAGATACCTGTTCGTAATCTTTGGCTTCTTATGCTCTATGCGTCCGATATCTATAGAGAGCTTGATGCTGCGAATATTGAAGTCGAAGAGAACCCTGATGATATCCCAGACTTAATCGCCGAAATGCTTTGTCGACGGGTCGAACATCGCATTCAGCGTAACCTAAGTTATAGCTATCAGTCTCGTGATGCTGTGCTCAGTCGTGTACGTGGCAGAATAGACCTTATAGGTACTGAAAGAGGCAGGTTGCTTGAGCAGGGTAGGGTCGCCTGCCGCTTTGATGAGCTAACTATTGATACGCCGCGTAATAGATATGTCCGAGCGGCTCTTGAGGCTATCTCTAAAGTTGTTAAACGTAAAGATTTGGCTCATTGGTGTCGATCGCTAGATATACGTCTAAGACGAATGGGTGTCAGTCAAACACGCCCCAGTCGTAGTGAGGTATCAGTGGATAGGTTTGGGAGACATGATGCTGAAGATAAGCCAATGGTAACGGCTGCACATCTGGCGTTTAATCTGGCCTTACCAACAGAATCTAAAGGTACAAGGCAGTTGTCTTCAGCACAGAGAGACAATCTACCATGGCTGCGCAAACTCTTTGAAAAAGGAGTAGCTGGATTTTATGCTACGGTTCTGTCAAATCAATGTTATAGAGTAAGCTCGGGGAAAGTGCTTAAGTGGCAAATAAGTGATAAAAGCTTAGGTATGGATAATATCCTTCCTAATATGAAGACGGACATCATCATTGATAATATTGAATCAGCACATCGCATCGTTATCGATACTAAGTTCAATGCTGTGGTTACAAGTGGGTGGTATCGAGATGAAACATTAAGAAGTGGATACCTGTATCAGATGTATTCCTACCTAAGATCTCAAGAGGACAGTAATGACCCTCTTAATGAGAATGCTTGTGGTCTATTTATTCATCCTTCGATAGGGGAAGATGTGAATGAGTATGTTGTTATTGATAACCATAAAATTCAATTTTCTACTGTGAATCTGGCAACATCTGCTGTGGGAATTCGAGAGCAGTTGTTAAAAGTCATCAGAATTAATTAAACTCAAACCCCAATATTAACAACATCACCTGAGAAAATCGGATTTCATACCTCAGCCTTTCATGCTATACAAGTAATAGTATGTAGGGGTTTTTAGACTCATCAGAGTAAATAAATCCATGGTATATGGAGATGTTATTGATATTTTGGACACCATGGTTTTTGGGGTATATGCCCCCTGATAAGGTATAGTTTAAATTAATATTTGGTCTACTCTAGCATTGAATAATTCTTCGCTATCGATATTAATTTTAAAACTATACCTTAATAAAAATAAACTGCAGATCAAAATTTCTTAAAATTATAATCTCCCAAGTTAATGTCTACTGATTTGACAGCAAAGGTCATTACTCAAAAACCCTATTTACCAAAACTCGCAGGTGACCGTTTTATTTTTAGAGTCGTATTCGGCCCCTCTTTTTTCCATTTCACCCCAGTATTCCATGGTTCGAGTTTGAAAATTCGGCATAATGGTAGGTACAGTCGCAGTCGATGCAAACTTTAAAACAGTTTCACCCCCTGATGATTCAGGTATAAAGCTGAATATATACTCCTCTAGAGGCTGACTGCGGTAGGTAACGCCTTTATTAAAAATTACCCGGTATTCAGTGTATGGTTCACCTTTTTTCATTTTCACATCTTTTATCATATTTCGATATTCTGATAACCACTGCGCTTTTGGCTTTACGAAATTGTCATAAGCTTTTTGGCCTCTGATGCTGTCTGTAAATGCTGTGTCTTTAGCAGCAATCTTTTTATAAGGTGGCTTTTCACCAGAACAAGCATCTTCCATCCAGCCAAACACATGAACCATATCATTGCTTTTGTAGCTGCTTATATTTTTAGAAGAGATGGGGGCGGCTAGAGTAGTAGTAGATAGTAGAGATGCAGTCGCTAATAAGGCCAAAGAAGTTATAGATATGGATTTCATAATTGCTCCAGTAGATAAATGTTGGTAGTTAAAGTACAGAGTAAAGAACGTATTATATTCAAATACTTGTTATGAGATGCTGCTAATAAATTCATAAGGCACACAGAAAGCAGTGTCTTTTTTGATGTATTTGAAACATTGTAAAACATCAGAAAAGTTAGGGTTTTTCTTTTCATAACGATTTTCTATTTCTTTATCAGAGATTTTTTTAAATGTTTTATGATGTAAATTTATTATTTCAGCTGCTTTACCATTGACTGAAATACTTTCTTTTAAATTTTGGACGTTTCCATTTTTATCAAAATCAAACGTAGCATTATTGACGGTACGATAAGTACTACCATTAGGCAGTTTAAAATTTAGTTGGCTAATTGCATAACTCATACTTCCTCCTACTGCACCATCGTAAGTACAAGCTTTTACGAGAGCCTTCTTCTTACTAATAGAATCAACGGTGGTGCATTTGGTACTGCCATTAACATCACCCATGCCGGCAATAGCGTTAATAGAAAGTAATAACAATGGAGTAATCATCAGTATTTTTTTGAGCTTCATAAATATATCCTTTTGTGAGTTTTAATTTCAGAAAAAGCAAATGAGTGCCTTGCTGATGAGTTGATTATAGCGTCTGAAATACCGGTTATTTTCTTAACCGACGAACGGTTGCTAATCGAATTTGAACTCCTAAAGCATATCCCCGTTTTTAGTAGTGAAGGCTATTAGTCGGTTTCAGAGCTTAAGAGGTTAAGAATAAAAATACTAAAGTAAAAATCCAAACCCCAAGACCTCATCTTTGAGCTCATCATCTAGTAAAATCCTAAAAAATAATGACCTCTTAAAGCTATATCAATTGTGGCTTTAAGAGGTTCTTTTGTGCTTAAAATAATCTGAAAATATTTAAAACTAGTAGCCATTCTCCAATTTTAAGCACCACAATACTAAAGCGTTTAACACCTACATGATTAATGGATAACATGAATTATATTCACTATTTTTATAAAAACGATGAAAAATAATAAAATTAGGGTTAGGCAAAAACTTGCCAATCCTATTAAGGATGATTTGTATGTAAATTCGTATGCTAGAGCCGCTTTATGTATTTGGCAGAGATTTAAACCTGAGGCTACCTATGTCAAACTCCAATATCAACAACATAACTTGAGAAAAGTCAATTTCATACCTCAGCCTGCTACGTTGTACAAATAATAGCATATAGGGGGTTTTCGACTCATCAGAGTAAAGCAAATCCATGTTATATGGATGTGTTATTGATATTTTGGACACCATATCATTGGTGTGTGTGCCACCTGATAAGATATAGTTTAGATTAATATTTGGTCTAATTTACCATTGAATAATTCTTCGCTATTGATATTAATTTCAAAAATAACCCTTAATAAAAATAAACATCAGATCAAAAATTTTTAAAATTATAATCTCCCAAGTTAATGTCTACGGATTTGACGGCATAGCTCATAGCTCAAGTTGTCTATAGTCTCATGTATGATCAGCTTTAATTACTATTCTCTATCTATAAACATCAGTAAACAAAAAATTACCCCAAAAATTAGTTGGTAGATAAGCTTACTTAAAAGCATAATCTCGCTAAAATTGTTATCATCAAGTAAATACCTTTCTTTTATGGCTAATCATTCATTGGTTGCATGATTGAATATCAAAATATATAAAACCTTAAAAAATGGCAAAAACAACCACTAAGAAGAACGATAAAAAAGAAGTTCGCTTTGAAGAATCCTTATGGGATGTAGCCAATAAGCTACGTGGTAGCGTTCAGTCATTAGAATATAAGCACATCGTCTCACGTCTTATCTTCTTAGAGTTTATCAGTGATATTTTCAAGAAGCGCAAGCATGAGCTGATAGATGCAGGCCAAGAGAAGTGCATTGACGTAGTGCAGGCATACATCAAAGAGAACGTGTTTTATTTGGCAGAAGATCGATCGTGATGAGGTATATACAGAGATATTCGACCAGGCTGAGCAGTTTAAGAAGAGTAGAATAGGGAATTAGGGCATGGCTGAACAACAAAATAATAATCATACTATTGCGCAATCTGATAGTAGTAACGCTCTGATTATTGTAAATAGTGGAAACGTAATTGCGTTTACAGACTCTCTTCTTGATATCTCAAGCTTAATTGGTAACGAAGAGTGGATGGAGAATATCTGGAGATGGGCTGATGAGTTTGCTATTCCTGAAGCTAGCATTCCTCGTGATGCTCAGAGATTATTGAACTTAACTCAGTTAGAGTTGATTGTAGATCAAGACGTAGAAGATGAATCTAAATCTATAGGAGTTTATGGGTCTTTGCCAATAGAACTATCCTATCTAGTGAATCTAGAGAAACTAGCTATTAATGGGTTTAATGCTGAAGAGTTTTTAGAGAGTGTAGAGGCATTGGTTAACCTTAAGGAGCTCACTCTTAATTATAGTCTGGATTATTTACCTAAAGGCATTGGAGATCTGACCAACTTAGTTAGTCTAGATCTATCAAATAACAATCTTGCTAAGTTGCCACAGAGCTTCTCTAAGCTACAAAAATTAGAATCATTGCAGCTTAAGGATAATAGCTTTATAGAAGTTCCAGAGGTCATCCTAAATTTGGTAAGTCTTCAGAAACTAGATTTAGCTAAAAATGAAGTCGCTAGTATTCCAAAAAATATACATCAGCTTATCAACTTAGAAAAACTGATTATCTATCAAAATAAAATAAAAACCTTGCCAATTGAATTGTTTGAACTAGAAAAAATTAGAACACTTGATGTTCAAATTAATGACATTGCTGAACTGTCTGAAGAGCTAGGTAACCTTAAAAATCTTGTTGTGCTGAGTATTTCTGATAATAAAATCAAAGTTTTACCTGAGAGTATAGGTAGTCTTCAGAGTTTAGAAATATTCTTTGCTAGATCAAACAGCATTAAACAGCTTCCTGATGGTTTGTTTGAGCTTTATAAATTACAGAAGCTTAGACTAGAGGATAATAAGCTGGAGTCGATTCCAAGCAAGATTGGTAAATTGACTAATTTAGAGGTTCTTTTTATAGGTTGCAATAAAATAGGGTATTTGCCAGAGAGTATAGGCAACTTGACTAATCTAATAGAGTTAAGCGCAACGGCCGCACTTCTTTTTCAGTTACCAAATAGTCTAGAAATGCTCTCTAAGTTAGAATTCCTACATATTGAAAATAATTATATATCTGAACTACCATCTAGTATTGGAGGCTTAAGAAGCCTTCGATACCTAGGTGCAAGAAATAATAATATTGAAAAGATTAGCGAATCTATAGGAAATCTCAGAGAAATGAAGATATTAAATCTTTCTATCAATAAAATTAGAGACTTGCCTTTCAGCTTTTATCGGTTGAATTCATTAGAGAGACTATTGTTAAGTGATAATAAATTCTATTCATTTCCCTCCGTTTTAACTCACCTCACCAACCTTAAAAAATTGGATATTTCCAATAATGAAATGAGTAGTATAACTTTTTTTATTTATGAACTGCATAACCTTGAAGAGCTTGATCTTAGTCACAACAAGCTTTACTCGTTGCCTAAAGAAATAAAAAGGCTTAAAAAGCTAAACAAGCTTTCCTTATATGGTAATAATATTCCATGGGAGGTCGAGATGAGTTTTAAAGTTGGAAATTAATAACTACCCAAATTAATGAGAGTTAAAATGCAAACGGAAGCAGTCTTTGAAAATATTAGTAAGCGTATTGAGAAAGAACTTAAAACAGCTCAGAGTAGTATATATATTGCTGTTGCCTGGTTCACTAATAGGAATTTATTTGATGTATTGCTAGAAAAAGCCCAAGACGGTATTCACGTACAGCTCATGCTTTCTAACGATCATATCAACACGAACTCCCATGTCGATCATACACGATTAAGAATTAAAAACTCAGCAGCCTACCTTATTGGAGATGGTGATAGAGATCTGATGCATAATAAATTTTGTGTAATAGATGGAGATACTGTAATAAATGGCTCGTACAACTGGAGTTATAAAGCTGAAAGAAATCATGAAAGTATTGTTATAACAAAAGGTGATAATTTTTTAGCGGAGCAATTTATCGAACAGTTTAAAAAAATATGCGGTAACTATTACCATGAAGATGAATTAACAACACTAGAAATACCTATCCAGAAAATTGTTAAGCGAGCTGAGATTCTAAAAAACTATATTATTTTAGAAGATGAAGACGATATTCTAAGAGAAAATGAAAAACTCAAAGAGTATAAGTCTAATGTAAGTATAAATAATATTACACAAGCTATCGATAAGGGTAATTTCAGCCGAGCAGCTGAAATTATTGAAGAGTTTGTTTCTAACAATAACTCATTAATTGTTCATGAAGATGTAAGTATAAGTGCACTAAAGTTAGAGATCCGCCAGCTCGAACATCAACTTAAAGCTTACGATGATGAAAAGATTGAGTTAGAAAAGACACTCACTGAGTTTTATAGCCTTCATACTCAAGAGTTAAAAGGCTACATGCTCGAGCTTATACATTTGCGTAAACAGAGAGCCAAAGATAACCCAGAGTCTTTTGCAAAAGAAATTGAGAATGAAAAGAGATATAAGCAGCAGGTAGAGAAACAAGAAGGAGTCGTTTTTAATAACCTTAATGATGAAGATAGAAAAACTATTAAAAAGGTTTATAGACAAGCAAGCCAAATCTGTCATCCTGATCGTGTGAGTGAGGATATGAAGGATATAGCTCAAGAAATATTCATACAGCTTAATGAAGCTTATAATGCAAATGATTTAAAAGCTGTAAAAAGAATAAAATTAGAGCTAAAAGAAAGTATGTTCAAACCACGCTCTGAAACAGTTAATGAGAAAGAGCAGTTAAATACGTTAGTTAAGTCATTAAGATATAAGTTGGATAAAGCAGAAGAGTCTATTTTATCAATCAAGAATAGTTCGGATTATCAGTCAATCATGGCAATTGAAAACTGGGGAAGCTATTTTGATATGAAAAAACAACAGCTGATAGCGGGAATTGAAAAGTTAAAAGCAGTAAATTAAGCATATCTTTTTGTGCAAGTTTGTTTTCTCTAAATATTATTTAATTCATGAGTCTAGATATACACTGCTAGACTCAAACCCCGATATTAACAGCGTCACCTAAGATGAGCTATGCTGAAGAAACCGTACAACTAAACTTGGTAAACTAAGCACAATTATAGGAGTTTACCATGACCAAGAAATTAAGAACCTACAGTAACGAATTTAAAGCTGAAGCTGTCAAGAAGATAGC
>Ga0208015_1000460_pt1 | contig 21646 bp, 17 predicted proteins | sample 26BtaG_FD_184101 | JGI IMG/M metagenome (GOLD analysis project Ga0208015, IMG submission 184101) | Marine viral communities from Cariaco Basin, Caribbean Sea - 26B_WHOI_OMZ_CsCl (SPAdes) (version 2) | ecosystem: Environmental > Aquatic > Marine > Oceanic | place: Caribbean Sea: Cariaco Basin...
CTGTTAATGGCCCTGTAGAATCCACCCCCACTTCTTTTAAATTTTGATTGCCGACGCGCAGTTGTACCTCGTGAGCAGGAGTACTTTGTGGGCTCTTGGAGATTTGATTCACCAGACCGCCCGGCGCGGCATAGCCATACAGCGAGGAGGCTGGGCCCTTCACCACTTCGACCGCTTCGGTGGCATAAATGTCGACCTGTGGCATTAAGTTCCAGGCGCCATCATACGGTAGGCGCAGACCATCATAAAAGTTGGAGTAGGTTTTAAACCCGCGAATATTATATTCATCAAAGATAGATACTGTACCGCGGCTCTCGGCACTGACACTGGGCTCATAGCGTAAGGCGGCATTGACGCTATCGGCTTGGCGTTTTTGCAGCAAATCTTGCTCGATACGCGTGTAGCTCATGGGGGCATCATCAGGGTCGAGTGCAGTCTTAGTACCGGTACTGCGGTAGCTGTCCGCATAGATTTTAATGGTGTCTAAGGTCGCCGAAGGGGTGGTTGTCGGCAGTTGCGCCGAGTCAGTCGAGGTGTCTGCGGCATAACTACTGGCGGTATAGAGGCTCATACTAATGAATAAACCTAAGCGCACAGCAGCTTGCAGCGGTTTATAGCGGTAAAAGTGCACAGTTATAGGGTCAGATGAGTCAAAAGAGAGGGCGGTAGGACGGGACCTGGCAAGCGGCATAAAACCTCCTTAAATTTAGGAAAGGGAATAGAGCGTTCTGGAGAAATAACGTGGAAAAAATAACGCACAATAGGGACATAGGGAAAAGCTATAGCAACGGGCCAGTTTTATTGAGTAACGGCTCAGTTCAGCGTCATGGTTACCAACCCTAAACAGTATAATAAACTTATTTGCAAATAGTAATACAAATGATAAATATTATTATTTAATAAAATGTTTTGTCCTTAAAAAATTAACTGGTTCTTTGCTGCCTTCATACCTAGAGTTATGCCAACGCTTTCAACTACAATAGGGCTACCTTATTCGTGAGATATGTTAGTAGCCTTATGCAACCCGATACTTCCAACCCTCTATCTTTCCGTAAATACCCTTCAACGACCGCTATGCAATGCTTTGAGACGGCCGCGCGCCATTTGAGTTTTACCAATGCCGCCCTAGAGCTGCACATGACGCAGAGTGCTGTGAGCAAGCAAGTAGCGCAGTTAGAAGAAATGCTAAATATCTCTTTGTTTTATCGCACCTCGCAGCGGATTTCTTTAACGCCAGCGGGCAAAGATTACTATATCGATGTGTTAAGTATTCTTAAGCATATTGAGACTGCCACGACCAAATTGATGTCGCACAGTAGCAATGTCGAAGTGCTAAAGATGGTCTCACACCCAACTTTTTGTACACGTTGGCTGATTCCTGCGCTACAAGGGTTTAGTCAGGTAAATCCTTTGATTAGATTGGATATTAAAGAGCAGGTCGGTCCCTTTTTCTCCGAAGAGCACGATATCGATATCGCTTTTCTATATGGGGAGGGGACTTGGTCGGGCATGGAAAATGTCAAATTATTTGATGAATACTGTGTGGCGGTTTGCCACCCTGACTATTTACACGGGCAACCGTTGACCCCGCAACAGTCGGACAGCTACGTGTTGCTGCAACTGAGCTCGCGACCGAGCGCTTGGTATGAATATTTTAAGCAGCAACTGATTAGCTTGGATGGTACCTTTGTCGGCCCGCGTTTTGATACTTTTCATGCTTGTATCTCGGCGGCGTTAGCAGGTTATGGAGTGGCGCTAGTGCCACTACGTCTAGTGGCTCCTGAGTTGCAATCCGGTCAATTGGTCACTGCATGGAATTATGCTGCGAAGGGGAGGGGCGCTTACTATATGTCGTTCCCTCTATCACTCGGTAATTCGCATAAAACCAAGGTGATGCAAGCTTGGATTGTCAATTATTTGGCGACCTCAAGCCAGAGCCATATTGAATTGGCCGCTTCATTGGGGATTACTTTTAATAGCGTTAGCCATGAATAATGACTTTTATAAAGGTTGTAGAAGAGGTTGATAAAAGGTTGTAGCAGTTTGCCACATGGCGATGTTATAAAGGTTTTTGCAGTATTCTATAGCAGCTATTCTGTGGCTATATTTTGGCTGTGTTTTGGCTGTGTTTTGGCTATGTTTTAGCTATGTGCTGACTGTCATAACCAAAATGTTAACTAACAATGACAAAAAGGAATGCCCGCCCAACTATTATTCGTTTGCCCAAATCCTATGGTTTTGTTGAAATGAGCGTCTAACTCAAGGAAGGTGAGAGACGGTCATGGATTCATTATATAACGTTACCGATGCATTTACGATGGTGCATCCAGTGACGCTGAGCAAAGGCAAAAACGCACACGTTTGGGATACCGACGGCAAGCGCTATATTGATTTCGTTGGCGGTATCGGCGTGTTGAACTTTGGCCATTGCCACCCGCACATCGTCGACGCTATCGTCGAGCAGTCACAAAACCTTATCCACTACGCTTATAACGCCGCCGGACACGTCCCTTACCAAACCCTAATGCCCAGACTCTGCGATTTGATTCCTATCGCAGGCGAGCTAGCGGGCATGCTGACCAACTGCGGTGCCGAAGCGACTGAAAATGCGATTAAAGTCGCACGTATGAAGACCGGTCGCGTTGGCGTCATCGCTTTTGATGGTGGCTTTCATGGCCGTACCCTTGCTGCCGTCAACCTCAACGGTAAAGTCGCCCCGTATAAACGCGGTCTTGGTCCTCTCGCTGGCAGCGTCTACCACATTCCATTCCCTAGCCCTGACAATGACATCAGTGATGAGCAAGCCATTGACGCTTTGCTGCGCCTATTCGAAGTCGAAACCGATATTAATAATATTGGCGCTATCATCGCGGAGCCGGTACAGGGTGAGGGTGGCTTTCAATTAATGTCGCCAGCATTTGCGCAGTACCTGCGTCAATTCTGTGATGACAACGGCATCTTGCTGATTATGGATGAGATTCAATCGGGTTTTGGTCGTACCGGTACGCCGTTTGCGTTCAGTCATTTAGGTATCGAGCCCGATATGATCCTGTTGGGCAAAAGTATTGCCGGTGGTTTGCCATTGGGTGCGGTGATTGGCAAAGGTAGTGTGATGAATGACTTGCCTAAAGGCAGCTTGGGCGGCACTTATTCAGGCAACCCAGTAGCTTGTGCGGCTGCTAATGCCACCCTAGATATCATGATGGAGGACGCCGTTTGGGATTCTGCTAAACACTATCAACAGACTATTCAAACCACGGTTGAGCAGTGGCAACAAGAGGGTTTGAGCCCTTGGCTATACGGCCTCACCGGTATCGGCGCTATGCGTGGTATCGAGCTGCGTCACCCTTCGCATGGGACGCATCCAAGCGTGATGGCTTACATTTTAGCGGAAGGTCGTAAGCAGGGCTTGCTGTTAATGCCGAGTGGTAAATACCGCCATATTATTCGGCTACTGCCGCCATTAACTATAGAGCCTGAGACTTTGCAAGCAGGCCTCGATATCTTAAAGGGCATCCTAGCGTCTATTCCTAATAAGCTGCCTATTTAGTAAACGTTTTTGCCTATCTATTTTTTTATTTAAGCCAATTTAAGGGGAACAATTGTGAGTTTAAATCAGTTGAATTCAGAGCAACCAAGTTCAAACCAAGACTTTACGAGCAGTGACGCTATCCGTCATAGCTTTTCACTCGCCATGTCCAAAATGTACCAAACCGAAGTACCCCTCTATACTGACTTGATGGAACTCGTCGCTGAGGTCAATGAAGAGGTGTTGGCTAAGCAACCTAAGATTGCAGAGCAGCTGAAGCATACAGGTGAAATCGATAGACTAAGCATGGAACGTCATGGCGCGATTCGTTTGGGTACTGCGGCGGAGTTGGCAATGATGCGTCGTTTATTTGCAGTCATGGGCATGCAACCGGTAGGCTACTATGACCTAGCTCCTGCAGGCGTGCCGGTACATTCTACAGCGTTTCGCGCGGTGGATACAGCATCACTAAACAACAGTCCTTTTCGCGTATTCACCTCGCTATTGCGTTTAGACTTAATCGGTGATGACACGCTTAAGCAACGAGCTCAAGCGGCTTTAGATGCCCGCAACATCTTTACCGATGGCGTGGTCAAACTGATTGAAACTTATGAGCAAGAGGGCGGGCTAACCCAAGAGCAGGGCGAGCAATTCGTGCAAGAGGCGCTAGAGACTTTCCGCTGGCATGAGCAGTCGCCTATTGCCAAAGATATTTACGAGCAGCTCGCCGGTCAGCATCAATTGATTGCCGATGTGGTCGGGTTTAAAGGACCGCATATCAACCATTTAACCCCACGGACGCTAGATATTGATGTGGTACAACAAGGCATGCAAAGCCGCGGTATTCCGCCAAAAGCTATCATCGAAGGACCACCACGCCGTGATTGTCCAATCCTGTTGCGTCAGACCAGCTTTAAAGCATTGGTAGAGCCCGTGAGCTTTAAAGGGGCCGATGGTCAGTATGAATCCGGTCAACATACTGCGCGCTTTGGTGAGATTGAACAGCGCGGGGTGGCGTTAACCCCAAAAGGTCGTACCTTGTACGATCAATTGCTGAACGAGGCGCGTGACAAGCTAGGGGTCAAGCCAAATGAAGGCAATGCCGAGCAGTATTATCAATTGCTTAGCGAGTCTTTTGCCGCCTTCCCGGACGATTATCAAGCGCTGCACGAGCAAGAACTGGCTTATTTCCATTATCAACCCAACAAGACGGATGCTGCGAAAATAACGGATTTAGACTTGTCTACTAGCAACTTACAACAGCTTATTGAGCAAGGGGTTATCCGTATCGAGCCGATTGTTTATGAAGACTTCTTACCCGTGAGTGCTGCCGGTATCTTCCAATCTAATCTTCATAGCGATACGGCAAACAGCTATGAGGGTCAATCGAACCAGCAAGAGTTTGAGCAGGCTTTAGGAGCGAGGGTACAGGATGAGCTGGCACTGTATGCACAGCGACAGAAGGAGAGCTTGCAGGCGTGCCTGGCATCGTTACAACAGGCGGCATAGCTAAAGACTAGTTAAAACTATGATTATGTCAGCTTTAAACCCATAAGTTTAGTGTGCCATTCCAAAAACGAATGACTGCAAGAAATTTATTATTTTGCAACTTACGCGACAGCAGGGTAGTTTAGTAGGTCTGCATGGAAGTAATGAAAACTTTATAAAGGAGTTAGTATGATTAAGCAATATATGTCGGCCATGGGCGTCGATGAGAGCCAGTACCAAGCAGGCGATTTCGCAGTCCAAAGCCCTATTGATGGCGAAGTCATTGGAAAAGTCGCTTTGCATCAAGTGAGCGATGTCGACACACAAATTCAAAATGCTAAAAAAGCCTTCAAAGAATGGCGTACAGTGCCCGCTCCTAAGCGCGGCGAATTGGTCCGTATATTGGGCGAAGTGCTCCGTGAGCACAAAGAAGATCTAGGCGCTCTAGTCTCTCTAGAGGCCGGTAAAATCAAAGAAGAAGGTCTAGGCGAAGTCCAAGAGATGATCGATATCTGTGACTTTGCAGTAGGTCTGTCTCGTCAGCTTTATGGCCTAACTATCGCCTCAGAGCGTCCTGGTCACCACATGCGTGAAACTTGGCAGCCTCTAGGCGTCATCGCCGTCATTTCAGCCTTCAACTTCCCAGTCGCCGTTTGGTCATGGAATACCGCACTAGCTATAGTCTGTGGTAACCCTGTGATTTGGAAGCCTTCAGAAAAAACCCCACTAACTGCTATTGCTTGCCAAGCCCTGTTTGAAAAAGCATTGGCTAAATTTGGTGATGCTCCTGCAAACTTATCACAAATCCTATTGGGCGAAGCCGATGTCGGTAACGCCTTAGTTGAGCATAACGATGTGGCGCTAGTCAGTGCGACGGGCAGTACCCGTATGGGCAAAATCGTAGGGCCTAAAGTTGCTGAGCGCTTCGGTAAGTCTCTACTAGAGCTTGGTGGTAACAACGCCATGATCCTAACGCCAAGTGCCGATTTAGACCTAGCCTTACGCGGTATTCTATTTTCAGCAGTGGGTACTGCAGGTCAGCGCTGCACCACGCTACGCCGTCTCTTCGTCCACGAATCTGTCAAAGACGATATCTTGCCACGCGTAAAAGCCGCTTACTCAACCGTGAGCATTGGCCATCCGCTAGAAGGCAACTTAGTCGGTCCACTAATCGACGAAGACAGCTTTAATAACATGCAAGACGCCTTGAGCAAAGCCCGTGCAGCCGGTGGTACAGTCACAGGTGGTGAGCGTGTCTTACAAGATAAATATCCAAATGCTTACTACGTGACACCTGCTATCGTTGAGATGGCTGAGCAAAACGACGTCGTCCGCCATGAGACTTTCGCGCCTATCTTATACGTCATGACGTACACCGAGTTTGACGAAGCTTTAGAGCTGCAAAACGACGTACCACAAGGCCTGTCTTCTTGTGTCTTTACCAATGACTTGCGTGAAGCTGAGCTGTTCTTAAGCGCGCGCGGTAGTGATTGTGGTATTGCCAACGTCAACATCGGTACCAGTGGTGCTGAGATTGGTGGCGCATTCGGCGGTGAAAAAGAAACCGGCGGTGGTCGTGAATCAGGTTCTGATGCGTGGAAAAACTACATGCGTCGTCAGACCAATACGGTCAACTACTCAACTGAGTTGCCGTTAGCGCAGGGCATTAACTTCGGTTAATTGCTAATTGCTCTAGTTCTATTTACACCAGCGCAAAATGTCTTTTTAGTCGGTTAAGCGCGCATTATGTGCGCTTAATTGCCCTTAGCCTTACTGATTTGGTTGGAATTAATTTTAATCTTTAAGCGCTATTCTTAATTGTAAGTCTTTAGTCTTATTCTTTATTTATTTTAAATTTTACGCATTTTTTACGTCGATTTTTGATGTTGATTTTCTGTTCTTTATTTGAATTATTAACATATTGTTTTAATTAAGGATTTCAGGATAATCCATTTGGAGATGTGACCTCGGTCACTAGTCAGTTATTAGCTGACCAAGGAGCACTACCGCACGACAACAATATACCAATGGATTTGGTTTTAACTACTAGGATAGGTAGATATATTATGATTGCTGATAAACCGAAAAAGCCGCACGACCCCGATATCGATGGTTACGACCCTTCCTCTAGCTTCCTGCTAGACATTGGCCCACTTGTATTAACCGCCATTATCCTAATGGTGCAATTCTTTGTGTTTAAAGACTTTACCCCGCACATCCCGCTAGCGTGTGGCATCTTGATTACCGGTCTATTCATGAAGATGCGTGGCCGCAGTTGGGAAGGCATGGAAGAGCGTTTTCTAAAGGTCGTGAAAATCGGTCTACCCGCCATGATTATCTTGATGGGCGTAGGGATGCTCATTGGGGCCTGGATTATCGCCGGTACCGTGCCCACCATTCTTTATTACGGCTTTAGTGTTTTCTCTCCGTCTTCCTTCCTAGTCTCTGTTTGTATTATTTGTGCCATTATTTCTGTGGCAACGGGTACCTCGTGGGGTACCGTCGGTACGGTCGGTCTGGCGATGATGGGTATCGGTATGGGCTTAGGTATTCCGGCTCATTTCACCGGTGGCGCGATTGTCTCTGGCGCTTTCTTCGGCGACAAAATGTCTCCTTTATCTGACACTACTAACTTAACGCCAGCAGCAGCCGGTATTGAGCTTTGGGACCATATCCGTGGCATGTTGCCCACCACAGTACCCGCCATGATTACTGCCCTAATTATCTATGCTTGGATTGGCATGGGTTACGGCGCAGAAAACGTTGATTTATCTTCAATTAAAGAGATTCAAGCCTCACTAGCCGCCAACTATAACTTGAGCATTATTACTTTATTACCGGCAGTGGTCGTTGTTATTGCTGCCGTTATGAAAATGCCCGCCATTCCGACCGTCTTATCAGGCGTTGTGGTCGCAGGTTTAGTTGCTTTCATTATGCAAGGCGTGGGTGTCCATGACATCTTTAATGTCCTACAAAATGGTTTTGTCAGTGAGACCGGTTTTGCCGTCGTCGATCAGTTGCTGTCTAAAGGCGGCGTGATGTCCATGACTTGGGTCGTGACCTTAACCATCTTTGCCTTAGCATTCGTAGGCTCAATCGAGCATTACGGCACGCTAAAAGCCATCATGGCCAAAATTAACAAAATGGTGAAGTCGAGATTCGGTCTAGTGATTACCACTTACGCCAGCACTATCGGTGTCGGTACGCTGATTGGTGACGTCTATACCACGTTAGTTTTGCCGGGTCGTCTGCTCAAAGATAAGTATCAAGAGATGGGCTACAAACGCACCACGCTCACCCGCTCTATTGAAGATAGCGGCACCCTATTATCGCCACTGATTCCTTGGAACATGGGCGGTAGTTTTGTCGCTGCAACGCTAGGTATCGCCACGTTAACTTATGCGCCATTCGCCTTTGCTTGCTGGTTATCACCATTATTCGGCTTGCTATGGGTGGTGTTAAATAAATTTATCCCTCGTGAAGACCCTATTGTTAATAACGACACTAGCACGATCTCTACCGTAGACAACGTGTAATTTAGAAGGAACCCGAGATGTTGCAAGAGCAATGTTTGTGGAGCGTCACGGCGCCCAAGACTCACCACTATGACACGCTAACTAGCGAAACTCAGACTCGAGTTTGCATTATCGGCGGTGGCTATACGGGACTGTCTGCTGCTATTCATCTGGCAGAACAAGGCGTGGCGGTGGTGCTATTAGAGAGTAAGGTTATCGGTAGTGGCGGCTCAGGGCGCAATGTCGGTCTAGTAAACCCAGGCACTTGGGCGCGTCCCGATGACCTCAATCTCACTATGGGAGAGGAGGCAGGAGAGCGTTTGAGTACTGCACTGGGCAACGCTCCTAGCCTCGTGTTCGACATTATTGATCGCTATAATATCGCGGCGCAAGATACCCGCACGGGCAATATCCATATGGCTCACAATGCCAAAGGGGAAGCCGATGTGGATATCCGCTATGAGCAGTTGACGCGTCGTGGTGTCTATGCTGAGGTGTTAACCGGCGCGCGCTGCCACGAATATTGCGGCACTACCAGTATTAATAAAGCGCTGCTTGATCATAGAGCAGGGACTATTAATCCGTCCGCTTACGTCAATGGCTTGGCGGATGCAGCGACTAAATTGGGGGTGCGCATCTATGAAAACTCCGCCGTAACTGCCGTTCAGAAGTCGGGTAGCGATTGGTATGTGCGTACGGCTGACGCTGCGGTAAAAGCAGAAAAAGTCATCATCGCAACCAATGCTTATACGGAAGGTGAATGGACGGAAGTTAAAAAGACTTTCTACTTAGTCGATTACTACCAGATTGCCTCAGAACCCTTAACCGGTACAGTGGCAGATCGGATATTGCCCTATAAAACAGGCTCTTGGGATACGCGCCTAGCACTCTCGAGCATTCGCCGTGACCAAGATGGTCGGCTGCTATTGGGTACGGTAGGTGGTAAGGCAATGAAGTCCAAAGCTTTTTATCAAAATTGGGCGGATATCGTGCAAAAGAGCTATTTCCCAGACCTGCCTAAATTTCATTGGCAATATGAGTGGTATGGGCACTTTGGCTTTACCCAAGACCATATCATGCGTATCTTTGAGCCCGAAGACGGTATCTTAGCTGCGACCGCTTTTAATGGTCGCGGGATTACCACCGGGACTATGATTGGCAAGTGCTTTGCCGATTATATTATCTCAGGGGACAAGGCAGTATTACCGCTACCTTTTAAGACTATTAAAGAAGCGAAAGTCGGTATGTCGAGCTTTAAATCGAGTTATACCGAACTGGGGCTGACCTTGTATCATATGGGTCAGTGTCTAAAAATTATTGCTTAGTTTAGTGACCAATGACGGCCCAGTATTTTAACGCAGTGTGTGCTGTTTATTTATTTCATCCTTTAGGTCAGTGGATAGGGTAGGTGAACGGCGCACGCTGCTTTTATTTATTGATTTAGAGATATATTCAGTGGTCTTTGAGCTTTTTTATTTAGCTGGCTTTTTAAATACCTTTATTGCTTTGGAGCGTGTACCGTGACTGCTGTTTCAGCCCTGCCTACTTTAGAATCGACTACTTCTGCAACGAATCTAGCCACCACGGTAGCAATAACTGAGCAAGTGCTGTCTACTTTGCAAACGCAGCATGGCTATGACGCAACTCAGATCAAAACCGATGCGGCGAGCCTGGAGCATTGGGGCAAAGACTGGACCAAACATTTTGCGCCAGCCCCATCCGCTATCGTATTCCCGAAGTCGACCGAGCAAGTGCAAGCTTTAGTGAAATTGGCCAATGACTACAACATCGTTATCACACCTAGTGGTGGTCGTACAGGATTGTCTGCAGGCGCGGTTGCTAGCAATGGTGAAATAGTGGTTAGCTTGGATAAGATGAATAAAATTGGTCAATTCTATCCGGCGGATCGTTTGGTAGAAGTGCAAGCTGGCGTTATTACTGAGCAGTTGCAACAGTTTGCAGAGGCACAAGGTTTATATTATCCAGTAGATTTTGCTTCAGCAGGATCGAGTCAAATTGGCGGTAATATCGGTACTAATGCTGGCGGTATCAAAGTGATTCGCTATGGTATGACCCGTCAATGGGTATTAGGATTAACGGTAGTTACAGGCAAAGGCGATATTCTAAAATTGAACCGCGGCATGATTAAAAATGCTACGGGTTATGATTTACGTCAGTTGTTTATTGGTGCGGAAGGGACTTTAGGTATCGTCACCGAAGCGCAGATTAAGCTTGACCGTCCTCCGCACGATTTAACCGTAATGGTGCTTGGCATGGACGAGTTTGACCATGTCATGAACGTCTTATCCGCGTTCCAAGCTAAGATTGATTTGACCGCTTTTGAGTTCTTTGATGATGTAGCAATTGATAAATTAATGGCGACCGGGCATGTGCAAGAGCCGTTTGAAGCTCGTACTAAATACTATGCGCTATTAGAATTTGAAGCGCCTTATGAGCCGATTATGGATAAAGCCATGGCTATTTTTGAGGAGTGCATGGAAAATGGCTGGGTCGTTGATGGTGTGATGAGCCAAAGTATTGCGCAAGCAATGGACCTTTGGAAACTGCGCGAATATATCTCTGAAACTATCTCAGTCTTTACTCCTTATAAAAACGATGTATCGGTATTAATTACCCATGTACCGAGCTTTATCCACGATATCGAAGCAGTCGTAAATGCGAGATACCCCGACTTTGAAATTTGCTGGTTTGGGCATATCGGCGATGGTAATTTACACCTGAATATTCTTAAGCCTGAAGCGTTATCAAAAGATGAGTTCTTTGAAAAATGCCAGACTGTTAATGATTCCATTTTCGAAATTGTGCAACAGTATGGTGGCTCAGTGTCAGCAGAGCATGGCGTTGGTATGACCAAAAAGCTTTATCTGCACTACAGCCGTAGCGAGATGGAAATTGACTATCTGCGTGAGGTGAAAAAGGTCTTTGATCCGAATGGTATTATGAACCGGGGTAAGGTTTTTGATATTTAGGTAAAGGCTTGCGGCAATTTGAACAGTTACCGTAGCTGGTAAAAATTTACTGGCGTGCTGGCCGTCTACGCCTTGCCAGAGGCTGCATAAATTTCTCCCAACTACTTGTATTAAGTACGAAATGAATTTTGCTATCTAGCAAGTATTACTATGAAATGGTCGACTCTATAAAAATGGTTGTAGGCTGGTGCTTTAGCCCAGCTTTTTGGATAACTCTTATAAGGTTGCTGGGCTAAAGCACCAGCCTACACCAAACAAATTAAACACTTCTTATTAATAAAAATGACAAGGAAATCCCATGCAAATTTTAGACAGCAAAACCGTAAAAGACCAACTCACTATGGTGATGGCGATTGACGCCATTGAGCGTTTATTAACCCTACAAGCCGAGCACCCAGAGTGGGTAAAATGTCCTGAGCGTTTGGTGATTCCAACCTTTACCGCCAGCGATAAAAATAGTGGCTCGCACCTATCGATGCCATCGGTATTGTTTGATGGTAAGGAAGAGTTTGCTATCGTGAAGCTGGTCACGATTTGCCCTGATAATCCCAAACGTGATTTACCGACGACGACTGCGGTGGTAACTGTCTCTAATAATGACACCGGTGAAATCCTTGCCTTTATGGATGGCGTCTACGTGACTCAAGTTCGCACGGCAGCCCTATCCGGTATTGCTAGCAAATATTTAGCAAAGCCTGACAGTGAGCAAGTAGCGGTAATCGGCTGTGGTGGTATGGCATATGAGCAGCTTAATGCGGTGTTAACCGTATGCCGCAATATCAAAACCGTAACGCTGTGGAATAGAACCACTGAGGGCGCCCATAATTTTAAAACTAAGTTTACCGAGCAGTATCCCGAGTGGTCAGTGACGATTGAAGTTTGCGAAGATATTACTAGCGCAGTAAAAGACGCCGATGTAATTAACTTAGCGACTCGTGCTACGGAAGGCTTGTTTGAACTAAATGACATTCAAGCCGATGCGCATATCAATGCGGTAGGAGCTTACCAGCCCGAGATGAAAGAAGTTAGCGACTCTGTGATTGAGGCTTGCTCGCACGTAATTATCGATGATGCTCCGGGTGGCCGTCATGAAGCCGGTGATTTAATCCAAGCGGACGCAGCGGAAGATTGCGACTGGACTTGGGACGATTTGACGGGTGATTTAGCTGATTTGGTCACGCAGAAAATCACCATTGACCACGATAAAAAAGGCGTCACGTTATTTAAGTCGGTCGGAGCAGCTAGCTTTGATGCGGCAGTCGCTTTGGAAGTGGCGCAAAAAGCTAAACAAGAAGGGCTGGGCGAGCGTATGGCTTTATAAAGCCTAACAGGGAACTAGTCTTATAGATATTCGGCAGAATAGGTCCCTTAAAGGATTAGTTTCAGCTAATAATTTGCGAGTATGAACATGCGCTATGACGTGATTGTAATTGGGGCAGGGATAGTAGGCACGTCTATAGCTTGGCATCTGCAAAAAAACTATTCTCAAGTGCTTTTGCTCGACAGCAAGCCACCCGGAGAAGCAACGTCCTACGGTAATGCCGGTATTATCACCAGAGAGGCGGTGACGACTAAGCCGTTTCCCAGAAGTTTTAAAGAATTGGCTAGGGTAGTGCCCAATACCAGCACGGATATTCGCTATCGGTGGTCTGCGCTATACAATATGCATCAACCTTTATTCCAATATTGGCAAAATTCTAGCCCCAAAAATCTTGCCGCCATTGATGCAGAGTGGGCGACGCTCATTGAGCATTGTACTGCTGAGCATGAGCCTATGATTAAGGCGTCGGGCGCTGAGAAGCTAGTGAGTAAAATAGGTTGGCTTGAGCTGCATCGTAACTCAGATAGCTTTGAGGCCTCCATTGAGAAAGCTATAAAAGCGGCATATAAAGGCGTAGATTATCAAGTGCTATCGCCAGCAGAATTACAAGAGTTAGAGCATAATGTGGACTTTACCGACTATGTCGGCGGCATACATTGGCAAAACTCTTGGCAGGTAAAAAATCCTGGCGCTCTGGTCAAAGCCTATGCTAAAAATTTCGAGGCCATGGCAGGCTCTATAAAGCAATCCACCGTAACAAGTATCATGCAAACCGAAGCAGGCTGGCAGGTGGTTAGCGAGAGCGAAACCTATTTGGCTCAGAATTTAGTGATTGCGGCCGGCCCTTGGTCAGCAGATCTTATTAAACCGTTGGGTTATAAAATCCCTCTGTTTCCTATGCGTGGCTACCATCAGCATTTTAAAATGAACAATGAAAACGCATTTTCTCACAGTTTATATGATGCGGAAAAAGGCTTTGTGATGGGCGCCATGGAGCAAGGGATCCGCATTACTACTGGGGCGGAAATGGCTAAATTGACTGCGCCAAAAAACTTTGCTCAGTTAGAAACCGTGTTAACCTTTGCCAGAAAAGTGCTGCCGCTTGAAGAAGCCGTTGAGCCTGAAGCTTGGTGTGGTACACGACCTTGCCTACCTGATATGAAGCCCGTTATTGGACCGGCATCCAAACACGATAATTTGTGGTTAGCCTTTGGCCATGCCCATCAAGGTCTGACTTTGGGACCTGTGACAGGGCGTCTTATTGCAGAGATGATTCAGGGTAAGCCATTATTTATCGATGCTCAGCCGTTTAGTATGCAACGCTTCGAGGCGTAATCAAAAAAAGCCAGCGCTCTATTGGAGTACTGGCTTTTTGTTATAAGTGGATAAGTCTTTAACGGCATTTATTAACGCCGCTTGTTAACGGCCTTCTGCCGGACGTTTAACATTGTCCGCACTGGCGGCATAAATCGCATCGAGCTCATCAGTAGAAAGATATTTTTCAGCAGTGGGGAACAGCTCACGCTCTTCAAAACGCACATGATCGTATAAGGCAGTCGCCAGCTTTCTGACTTGTTCAGCCGTTGGACTGGCACCATCTTTTAAGTGGCTAAGCTGCTCTAGCTCTAGATGTTGCTCTTCGAGTTTTTGCAGGGCGCTAGCGACTTCTGGCTCGGACTCGCGGTATGGGGCGAGGGCAGTCAATAAAACATCATCTTCAACCTGAAAATGCTGGGTCATATCTTTATTAATATAATCGGTCAGACCCTGCCAATACTCGCGGATTTGTTCGGCGTCTTCAGGGCATTCACGGGCATGACGAGACACGTGGAGACCGTAATGATGCTCACGCGATAGTGGTTGTAATTGTTTGGCACGTTTCATAAAAATCCCTCTTATAGTCCGTTTGACTTAAAATCGACGTATGGTGATGCAAATTTCTCTAGTTTTAGCTCTATAAGCTTTAGCCATTATTACTGAGCCATTTAGACGACTCATGCTCATAGTATTCCTGCTTCCAGACCGGAATCTCAGCTTTGATAGTATCCAAAATCCAGCGGCACGCATCAAAGGCCGGATAGCGATGTGCAGATACCACCCCAATCCAAACCGCCATATCGCCAATATCTAAAGCGCCAATACGATGAATAGCTACGGCATGGGTAATTTCAAAGCGGCGTTTGGCCTCTGCGATGATTTCGCGACCTTGATTAATCGCTAAATTCTCATAGCCATAATACGTTAAGCGCTCGACTTCGCTAGCATTATTATGATTGCGCACCCAACCTTCAAAGGTGGCTAAAGCGCCGCAACTGTCATCGCGAAGAGCTTGTTTTAAACGTTGCTCATCGATTGCTACATCCAATAAGGCAAAACCGTCTTGTATCGCAATAGTATAGGCATCATCGGCACTGCGTTGAATCTGCATGGAGCGACCGTGAACGTTATTCGTATTGCCTGCATTGTCTAAATGAGAGGGAGCCTTATCATTTGCTGCTGAGGTCATGAGATTTCCGTTATCGCTTATTAGCTCTACTATATTAGCTTAATATAAAAGGTATCTGGTTTAGCTGGGCTGGTTTTTGCCTATCCTAATTGACTAACCGCCTGCAACGGGGGGAATAAACGCCACATTATCACCATCGCACAATCGTACTTCCCAATTGGCAAAGTTTTCATTTAAGGCGACCCGCAGTTGTGATTGTGGTCGGCTAAAATTATGCTTTTCATTCAGCTGAGCGAAAAGCTCTGGCAATGTGATGGGTGGCGTCACTGTGACCGTTTCTTGATCACAGCCAGCTTCATCCGCCAAACTGGCAAAGTATAAAATGTTCAGGGTCATCGTCATTGTTAAGTCCTTTTGCGCAGTCATGGCACAATACAATATTTAATACTATTCGGTTTGAAAAAATACTTTAAGCCGTATAGATAAATTCAAATTATTATGGTTCGTGCAACTGGTGAAAATTTTTATGGCGGGTTGTATGCTTACAGCTTATGCTATATCAATGATAAGGCTGCAAAAAATTTCCCCCAGTCGCACTTCATTGGTTTTAAATAGAACCGACTATAGCGGAGGAATGTTGGTAATCCGATTTGCCGCCGGTCTTGGTGACCAAGCGAATATCTTCAATCACGATATCGTGTGATAGCGCTTTGGTCATGTCATATAAGGTCAGGCAAGCAACGCTAACGGCAGTTAAGGCTTCCATTTCCACGCCCGTTTTATGGGTAACCTTGACGGTAGCGGTGACAGTAATGGCGTCTAACTCGTCGCTATAGGTAAAGCTTAAACCAATCTTATCGAGCGGTAGCGGATGACATAACGGGATTAAATCGTGGGTGCGTTTTGCCGCCATGATACCGGCAATATGCGCCGTCTGAATGATACTACCTTTTTTAGTCATGCCATCGACCGCTTTGATTTCCTTATAAATGTCTTTTGGAAAACGGACGCGACCAGTAGCATGGGCTTCTCGAGTGGTGGCAGTCTTGCCGCTAACATCGACCATATGAATATCACCGTCACTATCTAAATGCGATAACGATTTTGCCGAATTATTAGCAGTTTGCTGATTAGTATTTTGATTATTAGAAGTCGTCATAATTATAATGGAGTATCTTATTCAAGGGGCCTAATAGGGTATGGGGTCACGATAGCTCAGTAGCGGTTGCCGTATTATCAATTAGCCTATAAAGACTAAGTGTCAGTCATATAAGCCGGCCATAACTGAGCGCAAGCAATCTTAAAATCATCTGGCGTATTTAAATTGGTCAGCTGTAGCCACTCTTTTGGTAATAAAACAGGCTGTGCTATTGGTTTAATAAACTCAATGACGCGGCGCTGACCACTATCTAAATAAGCGCATAACTTTGCCGCAAGCTCTAGCCGATATAACGCCAACAAGGGGTAGGGGTAGGAGTTATCTGTTAAGCAAATTACCGAGTTATTCGCAGCTATATCGTTCGTTGCAGTTTCGGTTCTAGTTTCAACGCTATTTGAATCACAATAGGGCGATAACGCCTGCCAAAGCTTAGGAGCAGTAATTAAACTATCGCAACTCACCACCATTAACCAAGACGCTGCTAACTCATTGTCACTATTAGGTTTCGCTGCAGTTTTCAAGGCTTGCATTGCCCCCGCTATTGCCGATAAAGCCCCTGCGGTTTCCATACTGCCTTCTATAGTGGCAGGACGATAATCCTCTGTATGTAATAAGGGGATAGCATTAATGGTGAGTTGTTCTAATAGAGTTTCTGCAACCGTAAAACCCCGTTCATTATCGGCAATGATAATAGGTACGCCCAGTTGGCTGGCATGACGCACATGATAGTCGAGCAGTCGCTCATTTGACGGCAAACTTAGCTGTGCTTTAGGAAAACCCATCCGCCGCGATTGACCGCCCGCTAAAATGACGACTCCTGCCAAGTTAGCGGTGGTTTGCTGTATTTGTGCCATGTCCACCTTTTGCGTCATAGTTGTCCTAGTCGTTGCCACTTTATCCTGAACTCGTTGTTAGCCATACTATGCTTACTATCAATGACCTGGATTGGTATGCATAAAATGCGGCACAAAGTTACACGGACGGGTGCGGCTATCGAGTTGGTCTTTAAGGATATCTTCCCAACCCGTACGGCAAGCACCGGAAGAGCCTGGCAGACAGAAAATACCGGTGCCATTCGCCATACCGGCTACCGCACGCGATTGAATGGTCGACATGCCGATATCATCTTTAGAAATCAGACGGAACATCTCGCCAAAGCCATCAACGGTCTTATCGAATAAGACGCTAGCGGCTTCCGGCATACTATCGCGAATATAAAACCCGGTACCGCCTGTCGTAATCACCGCATGCACTTGAGGGTCCGCAATCCAACGGCTCAGTACTGCACGAATTTGATAAATGTCATCAGTAATTAGTTCGCGATCCGCTAAGTTATGCCCAGCAGCCGTCAATTGGTCGACCAAATATTGGCCTGAAGTATCTTCAGCTAAAGTACGGCTGTCAGAGACGGTCAAAATAGCAATGTTTAAAGGGATAAACGCCGCGGCAGGCTTAGACATAAAACTTCCTTAAATAGAATTCAAAAGTAGAATAAAAAATAGCTGTGCGAAATTTAGAAAGGTTTAACTGGGGGTAGCTTTTATGGCAAGCGTACTAGTTCACAATTCCATTAACTAGCAAGCGCATTAACCCCCAATCATAGACAGATTGTTCATCATGCCGCTATCCGAGTCGTGCAGATGATGGTGCTCAGGTTTAATCGGCATAAAGCTCTGTAGCGTCTCGACCAAGCCGGCGACATCGTCTGTCAGCAGGTGTTGGCGAATATCGTAATTGCCTTGATCAAATAAACACAGATGCACTCTGCCTTGGCTGCTGACCCGTAGACGGTTACAGCTGTCACAGAAATGGGCAGCATACGGGGCAATCATACCAATACGGCCAACATAATCGGGATGGCTATACTCTATTGCAGGGCCATCGGTGCTGCCGCGAACGTGGGTTTGCCAACCGTGTTGGAGCAAATAATTAGTGATAATAGTCGATTGCGCATGTTGGGCAAAAAAGAGATCGCTGTTATCACTGGTCTGCATAAACTCGATAAAGCGGTAGGTGATTGGACGCTCTTTAATATACGCCATCGCCGCCATTAAATTATCAAACGCGGTCTGCTCCATTAGGATGCTGTTCATTTTCAACTTGATATCCGTGGTCTCGAGCAGGGTATCCATGTCTTTAAGCAATTGCGGCAAGGTATCAAAACCGGTCATCTTATGGAAGGTCGCAGGATCAAAGCTGTCTACGCTAATATTCAACTGATTCAGCCCGGCATTCTGCCAATTGGCAAGGTGCTTGCCCAATTTATAGCCATTACTGGTCATCGCTACGGTTTCAATGCCGTCAGTCTGTTTAATAGTATCAATAATCTCGACCACATCGCGACGAATCGACGGCTCACCACCGGTGATACGCACCTTACGGGTACCAACTTGCGCAAAACCGCGAATCAAAGTCGCAATTTCACTGACGCTTAATTCATCGTCAGGACGCTTGCCTTGGTAGCCATTGGGCAGGCAATATTCGCAGCGAAAATTACAGAAATCAGTGATAGATAAGCGCAAATAAGTCAGACGGCGTGAAAAGCTATCCGTTAATAAAGGCGAGTCAGCCGAGTGCAACTGTACAGGATTCGCAGTCGTATTAGGCGCAGAATGCTTGAGTGTGACACGCTCGCCGGTAGTGGCAGGAGCACTGGGCAATAGGGGGGCAAGAGCAGGGGACTCGTATCCAGCGGGCGGTGAATACAGCTGTGCATTACCAATGGCGCGGGCTTGATAGGTCATAGTTTGGTACCGGTTGTATCCTGAATCCAGGAGTCTTATTTCAAATGCTGTACTTTTAGGCGTTGCCTCAGGTTGTCAGTAGAATGGGTCAAAATAAGGGTGTTAATGAGAGCTAATGGTCAGCCAATTACAAGTTTTTTAACGTGAGCTTTAGCCCAGCAATTATGCAAAACCTGGTTTACTAGCTGGGCTAAAGCCGCAGCCTACAGTCATAACCCTAAACTTATAGTGTCATTATGGCAAACTTACCCCAGTTAGCAATTAACCCAATTGATACTACGCTACCACTTTAGTAGTAGTGGCGTCTATAAAAGTGCTTATGCTAACCAGTGTTATATATGTTTCACGCCTTATAGAGCTGCTGTCCACTATATATAATTGCTAAGCGCATAGCTGTTGATAATTAGGGCAATTTTCCATGCAATATGTAAATAGTACCTAGGTTAATGGGTCATGTATTCACAGTTATTTATTACTAGGCATTTATTACTAGCTAGTTATTAAATAGACCCCTATTAACGCGACAGCCAAGGGAAAGGCTCTACAGTCACGGTCGACCCTGCAGCAACATTGCCACTGTCTTGCTCGAGGACGACAAAGCAATTGGCTTGGCTTAATTGTTTAATCCGGTGCGACTGCTGGCTGGTAAAGCAATGCACTTGATAGCTGCCGTCATCTGCTTGCGTTAATACGGCGCGTTGGTAGTCTCTACGACCAGGTGATTTACGGATATCATTGGTCACGGTAGCGGCTAGGGTTAAGCGCAGCGGTTGTTCCTCAGTGCGAACGCCTGCCATTTGCCATAGTGCCGGGATCACAAACTGTAGACCACCGACCACGGTAGAGAGGGGATTGCCGGGTAAGCCAAAGTAGAGCACCGGCTTGGCTAAATCTTGTGTTAGCTCCCCAAACACGAAAGGCTTACCTGGTTTCATCGCGACTTTATAATGGTTAATCTTGCCCAGTTGCTCAATCACCGTGGTTAAAAAATCGTAATCGCCTACCGACACCCCAGCCGTAGAAATCAATACGTCACACTCTTGCATCGCCGCATGGACACGTTCAGTAGTAGCGTCTAATTGGTCAGGAATAATGCCGTAATCTTTAATAACGATGGGCAAATCTGCCAATAGGCTTTTTAGGGTCGGGGTATTCGAATTATAAATCTGCGCGAGACTTTGTAGCTCGCCGCCTAAAACTACTAGCTCATCTCCGGTTGCGAGCACCCCTACCGTTAATGGGGTATAGATCTTAACTTCAGCCACCCCTAAGTTTGCCAGTAAGCTGATATCAGCAGGGTTTAACCGTTTGCCGCGGCTTAAGACTTGCTCACCTTGTTCAATCTCTTCGCCTTGTTTGCGGATATTGTCATCGGCGCGCGCGTCTTGACTGAGGATAATCGGGTAGGGTTGGGATTTATCGACGCTGTCTCTAATCGCGGCAAAGTTAGTATTCTCTTGCATAATCACCGTATCACAATCGTCAGGGACAACCGCGCCGGTAAAGATACGCACGCCTTGCCCTGCTTGTAGATTGCCTGCAAAAGGGGAGCCCGCTTGTGATTCGCCAATGATCTCGATACTACTGTCTTGCGTTAAAGTGCTGCCCGTGGCGATAGCATAACCATCCATCGCCGAGACGTTTTGACGCGGGACAGCAAAGGGGGAGGTGACCTCTTCCGCGAGGACCTGATTACGGCTGTCTAATAAGCTGCGGGTCTCAGATGCCCGTTGGCTTACGGGGCAGTCTGTTTGGTTATAATGCTCGATACGTTGGGTGATCGCGGCTTGTAAATCTGCAACAGTAATCATAATGCGCCCGTTATTCCTAATTATTCTAAAATAGTCTGGTTGTTCTGGTTGTTCTGGTTGTTCTGGTTGTTCTGGGATAGGTAAATAAAAAAGCCGTCCGCATTAAGCATAACACGAGACGGCAAAAGACATTAGTAGAAAGCATGTTAACGAGGAGTGCTACAGGCAGCGGCTAAAAAGTCCCCCGTTATTGGGTTACTAGCCTCATTGGGTTAATAGCCTTAGCCTCTAAAGACGTTTTCCTGAGCTAAGGCCATCTCAATACCTTCGATATTGGCTTCCTCAGCTAGCGTATAGAGGTAGTCGCATAGGGCATGGTGGAAGGCTTGTTGGCTCAGTTTATTGGCGATAGCTGGGCGCGCTTGCAAATAATCGAGCTGCTGACCGGGTTGCTTATCAAGCACATCAACAATGTGAAAGCCATAGCGAGTCTCTACTGGGCTTGGCGCTAGACCCGGCTCCAAAGCAAATACTACGCTCTCAAACTCAGGCACAGTTTGCCCTTGCGATAAGATGCCTAAATCACCGCCTTGCTCTTTGGAAGGACAGGCTGAATGCTGCTGGGCTAATAAAATAAACTCGGCTTCAGGGTTGGCATTGCTCTGAATCTGCTCGATAAATTCATAAGCCGTCTTTTTTAGTT
>Ga0208015_1000462_pt1 | contig 21533 bp, 17 predicted proteins | sample 26BtaG_FD_184101 | JGI IMG/M metagenome (GOLD analysis project Ga0208015, IMG submission 184101) | Marine viral communities from Cariaco Basin, Caribbean Sea - 26B_WHOI_OMZ_CsCl (SPAdes) (version 2) | ecosystem: Environmental > Aquatic > Marine > Oceanic | place: Caribbean Sea: Cariaco Basin...
ATTATTTCACTTTACGGCAAAACACGTAAACCTACCGCTGAGATGTTAGCCCAAGTAGATGTTCTGATTTTTGACATACAAGACATAGGTGCAAGATATTACACTTATATAAAAACCATGTTGTGGGCCCAAGAGGCAGCGGCAGAACAAAAAGTACCATTCATTGTGTTGGATCGTCCAAACCCTATTGGTGGAGATTATGTAGATGGCCCTGTTGAGCCAATTGCCGAAAACGGATCGATTCCAATTACCCATGGCATGACCATTGGGGAGCTTGCTCTCATGTTCAATGGAAATCGAAAGGATAATGGACTTGCAGAAGCGGACTTAACAGTCATTCCCATGAAAAACTACGACAGACAGCAATGGTATGACGACACTGGGCTGCCTTGGATAAAACCTTCCCCAAATATGCTTACTCTTAAAACCGCAACGATGTATCCGGCCACCTGCTTAATTGAAGGCGCCAATGTATCGGATGGTCGGGGAACGATGCGTCCATTTGAACAGATAGGTGCGCCATGGATAAACGGTACTAAGTTGGCAGAACATTTAAATAGTTACCAATTGAGTGGTATAGAATTTAAACCAATCCGTTTTGTACCGGATAGTATTGTGGATGGCATTAAAATTTACCCTCCAAAATTTCTGGGTGAAGAAGTGGACGGGATTGAAATGATAGTAACGGATAGGAATACATTCAAATCGGCCCAAGCGGGCATCTATATCTTACACGCGTTAAGAACATTATATCAAGAGCGACTTGAACTAAGGCAGCTAAGGTTAGATGGTTTGCTCGGTACTCAGGAAGTTCGTTTGAAATTAGAGGCTGGCGAATCCCCAAAAACAGTAATAGAGGATTGGGCAATCGAAGTCGATAGTTTTAAACAAAAAAGAAAGCGTTACCTACTTTATTAGCTATTTGATATTTTATTATGGATGATGGCTTCATGCATCGAAGTATTTTACCATTCAACAAAAGAAATCCCCAGACCCACGGTAGTTTGATAGTGGTTATAATCGATCAGATTTTCGCCATAACCGCTAAATATCTGTAAATGGCCTCTCAGGTTATTTCTGATCGGGTACATATAATTAAATTGAATGCTCCCATGATTGTCCTTAAACGACAATGAGTTACGTAACAAAAGATTCAGGCTATGGCCGTTTTTTCGATAGATCACATTCGCTTCGGCGCGTCCAAGATAATCTTCAATCTCTGGGTTGTCATCATCTTCTGAGCCCTCTTTAACCCTAATCCATGGCTTTAAATAGATTTGGAAATTATCGTGTTCCATCGCAAAATGAAAGATTATTCTATTCCAGCTCCTTGAAATAGGATCAGGTCGGCCATTCGATTGATGGTTGAAAGCAAAGCCAGCCATTTTAGCTTCAAAACCTAAAAAATTGAAATTTAGGGGGTAGTTGAAAATCAGCTCAGGTTCGTAATTGAGTTCCCTAAAAGGTCGTGAAAGCTGTTTGTTGTAAACCTGCCAATGGGCTATTTGTGTATAGCCTACCCAAATATCTCCTTTACCAAATAAAAACGATTGGATCAACTTGGTTTTAAAACTGATCTGAAACTTAACTTCGGTGGAGTGAAGTCGGAGCGGTTCATTAAAGGCCGGTTCCTGTCCCACGCTTTGAGGCACTGTATTAATGCGATTGGTCCAATGTACGGGCAATACATAAAAAGGTTGGTAGGAATTCAACCTGAAGGTGCCGTTCCTATCCTTGCGATCAAGTTCCCATGCTTGGGACAGCGTCTGGGTAACAATGGAGTCTTTTTTTCTGAATAAACCTTGGGCGTGTAAATTACTTGTGAATATTAGTAACAGAATGAAAAAAGAAAATCTTATAAATGGCATAAAATAGTAGTGTTGTTTACGCTATTGAAGCGTTATTTTGCAATCTCTGCCAAATATTTATCTCTAATTATTTGTCCAACAGGTTTGTTCTGAATTTTACTTTCCAACCATGAAATGATGTCTAAATACAAAAATGCGCGGCGCTCATAAGGATGATCCTCATAAGTTTTTAAAGTTTTGTGAAGTTCAATAAAAGCGTTTTTCAAATCATGCGGATAAATATCCTGCAAGCCTTTGATAAACTTTATCATTTCCTTTTGAACTTCGTACAGATCGTTAATTTTTATAAGGAACTTATAGGTGCTTTTCAGAAGACTATCCATATGATAATCCACTCCAGCCTCATAATGTGCCACTAAATTCAAAACACGTGCAAAAGTCTGCAAATCTTCACGCATGGACAGTGACTTGTTTGAAATAATCTTATCTAAATAATAAATACAAGCTTTGTTATTCCCTGCCCCAAATTGCAAGCTCGCAAATTTATAGTAAAAAATCATCTTATGGTGTTCATCAAGACGATTGTTGTATTTTTTTAATTTATTTTCAATTCTTGGGATGAGATTCAAGCCTTCATCAAAGCTTCCGTCAATAAAATGCTGATTGATTCTGTGAAAATTCAAATATAAAAAGACCAATGCATCCACGTTTTCGTCCTTTGGGAAAGTTGGATCTTCCAATTGATTTTCTAAAACTTGTAGCTGTTTTAAAAATCTTGGCTTATTTCTGATAAAAAACAGGGCTTCCAAAAGATAATTATTTCCTTTTAAAAAGAAGACGGGATTCAAGCTAATCATGTGCGGATTGTCATAAAACAGATTTACCCATTTTGAAGCGTATTTATAACAGTTTAAAAAATCTTGCAGTAAAAAACTGTACCACAAATAGGAGTTATAGAGCCATAATTTTTCTCTGAAACCAACCTCTGAAATTTTAAATTTTGGTAAGCGATCATTAAAATAGGTCTTTATTTTTTGACCTTCCTCTGCATTTTTTACATAGCCCGTTTTTAAGATAATACTGTACAATTGCAGCGATAAATTGGAAAGTTTACTTGTGATCACATTCAATTCACTCAATTCTTTGGCCTGGAGGGTGAGCTCATCGGCACGTGTACTGATACTTCGTGTTATATACTGTGACTCGATAATTTTTTCGAGTTCTACAATCTCATAAGCGAGATTTTTCTCCTCATGTTGCATGGCAAGTTCCTTGGCCTTATCTAGAATTCTTAAGCTTTGTTTATAAAGGCCTTTGTGATATAAAATAGAGGCAAAATCAAGCTGTTCGCGAATTTGGGAACGGATATTTTGATGTGATGGATTAAGCTTTAGGCTGATTAATATTTGCTTGTACAAATGCGCCTTAACATTCGCCAATTGCTGTTTTTTGACAATTCCCGTTTTTATGATCGCGGGTTCATCGTAGCTCTTGGCTTTGTCCATATAATTAAAAAGATTCAAAAATTTAGAATCGGCATTGACATCAAGCCGCCCAACATACAGCTTAAACTGTCGCTTTTCAGACTTGGTCAACGATTTCACCAACTGAAATAAATTATCTTTATGCTCTTTAGTCATCACGTTAAAATAGCTCTTAAGTGTATAGAAATCAATTAATTATAATATTAAAAATCAACTGAACATCGTAAAACGCGTATCGTTGCTCAATTGAATTTAAATACAAAGTATAAATTAGCTTGTCAATTCAAAAATAATATGCAACAAATGTCTGATAATAATGTTCAAATTTTCGACACCACATTAAGAGATGGCGAGCAAGTTCCTGGCTGTAAGCTAAATACCAATCAAAAATTGATTATTGCGGAGCAGCTCGAGCATTTGGGCGTTGATGTCATCGAAGCTGGTTTTCCAGTTTCAAGCCCTGGCGATTTCAAATCTGTTGAAGAAATATCTAAATTAATAAAAAACACCATTGTTTGCGGATTGACGCGTGCAGTTGAAAACGATATCAAAGTTGCTGCAGAGGCGCTAAAATATGCAAAATATCCGAGAATCCATACAGGCATTGGTACTTCTGCCTCACACATTAAATATAAATTCAATTCCAATCAGGATGCCATTTTGGAACGTGCTTTTGAGGCGGTCAAATTTGCAAAGAGGTTTGTAGAAGATGTTGAGTTTTATGCGGAAGATGCAGGCCGGACGGACAACGAATTTTTAGCACGTGTTTGTGAAATGGCCATTAAAGCTGGAGCGACCGTACTGAATATTCCTGATACTACCGGTTATTGTTTGCCTAGTGAATACGGAGCCAAAATAAAATACCTAAAAGAAAATGTAAAAGGCATTGAAAAAGCTATTTTATCCTGTCATTGCCATAACGATTTAGGACTTGCAACTGCCAACTCCATAGAAGGCGTGATCAACGGTGCTAGACAAATTGAATGTACCATCAACGGAATTGGTGAACGCGCTGGAAACACGGCCCTTGAAGAAGTGGTCATGGTATTAAAGCAACATCCTTATCTTAATTTGGATACCAATATAAATACCCAGCATCTATACGGCATCAGTCAGCTGGTTTCAGAAAGTATGGGAATTTATACCCAGCCAAACAAAGCCATTGTTGGCGCTAATGCCTTTGCCCACAGTTCGGGAATCCATCAGGATGGGGTGATTAAAAATCGGGAGACCTATGAAATCATTGATCCTAAAGATGTTGGGGTTACAGAATCTGCCATTGTATTGACCGCTCGAAGTGGCCGCGCAGCCTTAGCCTATAGAGCAAAAAATGTGGGCTATGAATTGACGAAATTACAATTGGATGAGGTTTATACAAACTTCTTGAATTTCGCGGATCAGAAAAAGGAAATCGACGACAATGACATTCATCAAATCATTGAAACGAGTAAAGTGTACCAACAAATAATTTCAGCTTAAGATGGGAAAAACTTTGTTTGATAAAGTTTGGGACGCACATGTAGTGGACACTATAGATAACGGTCCACAAATATTGTATATTGATAAACACCTGATTCATGAAGTAACGAGTCCGCAGGCTTTTAATGAGCTAGAACAACGCAATATTCCAATCTTCAGACCTGATCAAATTGTGGCAACTGCCGATCATAATACGCCTACAATCAATCAGCATTTGCCAATTAAAGATGAGCTTTCCAGAAAACAGCTGGAACAACTTTCTGCCAATTGCAAAAAAAATAATATTACCCTTTATGAACTAGGGCATAAATACAACGGCATTGTGCACGTCATGGCACCAGAATTGGGCATCACCCAGCCCGGAATGACCATCGTATGTGGTGACAGTCATACTTCAACCCATGGGGCGTTTGGAACCATCGCGTTCGGAATTGGGACCAGTCAAGTGGCGCAGGTTTTTGCAAGTCAGTGTTTGCTGCTTACAAAACCGAAAAGCCTAAGAGTAACGGTTAACGGGAAATTAAAAAATGGTGTGCTTCCCAAAGATGTCATTTTATATATCATTTCAAAAATCGGTACCAATGCCGGTACAGGATATTTTTGCGAATATGCAGGTGATGTGTTTGAAAACATGTCGATGGAGGGGCGTATGACCGTTTGTAATATGAGTATTGAAATGGGCGCCCGTGGCGGCATGATTGCTCCGGATGAAACGACATTTGAATATGTAAAAGGTCGAAAATTTGCTCCAAAAGGAGAAGAATTCGATCAAAAGGTTGCCTATTGGAAAACACTTCCAACCGATGATGATGCGGTTTTCGATAAAGAATATCACTTTGATGCCGAAGATATTGAGCCAATGCTTACCTATGGTACCAACCCAGGGATGGGAATCAAAATTTCAGAATTTATTCCCGAAACCAGCGATGCTTCTTTTGAAAAAGCCTTGGATTATATGAACTTTAAGAAAGGAGAAACCTTGATTGGCAAACCTATCAATTTTGTTTTTATAGGGAGTTGTACCAATTCGAGAATTGAAGATTTTAGAATCGCAGCAAATTATATCAAAGGCAAACGAAAAGCAGATAATGTGACGGCATGGTTGGTTCCTGGCAGCAAACAAGTGGAAGCCCAAATTATTGAAGAAGGCCTTAAAGCTATTTTTGATGATGCCGGATTTGAATTGCGACAACCAGGATGTTCAGCATGCTTGGCTATGAACGATGATAAAATTCCGCAAGGCGAATATTGTGTCTCTACCTCCAATAGAAATTTTGAAGGTAGACAAGGTCAAGGCGCGCGAACTATTTTAGCAAGCCCATTGATGGCTGCTGCAACTGCCGTGGAAGGGAAGATAATTGATATTACGAAACAGTTGAATTAAATATCAACCTGTCAGGTTTTTAAAACCTGACAGGTTTGAAAAAGACACTGGAAAAATATTAGTGAAAATAATTTAATAAGATACCCGCATTCGCGGGCATTTAGATGGAAAAATTTATAACCTTAAAAGCAACAGCAATCCCATTGGATATCGAAAACGTCGATACGGATCAGATTATCCCTGCACGTTTTTTAAAAGCCACCAATCGCGACGGTTTTGGCAAAAATGTATTCAGAGATTGGCGATTTCAAAAAGATGGTTCGGTCAACACAAATTTCGTGTTGAACCAGCCTCAATTTGATGGACCTATCTTGGTGGCTGGAGATAATTTTGGATGTGGCAGTAGTAGAGAACATGCGGCATGGGCATTAACCGATTATGGATTTAAAGTGATTGTATCAAGTTTCTTTGCGGATATTTTTAAAGGGAATGCGCTTAACAACGGATTACTACCGGTTCAGGTATCTCCCGAATTTTTAAAGGAATTGATGACAACCATTGCAGCAGATCCAAAGACCAAGATCACCGTAGATTTAGAAGCGCAAACCATTGGTATTGATGGCTCAAACCATTCAGAATCCTTTGAAATTGATGCCTACAAAAAAACATGTATGATCAATGGCTATGATGATATTGATTATTTATTGAGTAAAAAAGAAACAATTGAAGCATTTGAGAAGACATTGCAGGCGAATTAGTTACCTGCAAGGCGTTTAATCCATTTAGGTTTGAAAGCAAATTCAATGATGAGACGTTGAAAAATTGATAGATTCCCACCCGATAGTTATCGGGATCGTGGGAACAAGAGAAGAAAAAATAACACTAAAACAATTGAAGACAGGAAGAGATTCCTGCCTTCGCAGGAATTAAGATGAAATTAAAAATAGCTGTATTGCCAGGAGATGGCATAGGACCTGAAGTAACCGCACAAGCTGTCAAAGTGTTGAAAGCGATTGCGCAAGAATTTGATCATTCGTTTCAATTCAAATATGCGCCAGTAGGTGCTGTAGCCATTGATGAAACTGGCGATCCATTACCTAAAGAAACACTCGATTTGTGCAAAGCCACTGATGCCATACTATTTGGTGCCATCGGCGATCCAAAATATGACAATAATCCGGATGCTCAAGTGCGTCCTGAACAAGGTTTGTTGAAACTGCGCAAGGAATTGGGTTTATATGCCAACATCAGACCAGTTAAGGCGTATGATACGCTTTTGGACAAATCACCATTAAAGAAACAATTCATAAAGGGTACTGATATATGTATCTATAGAGAATTGACTGGAGGCATTTATTTCGGTGAAAAGACGCTTAGCGAAGATGGAAATACGGCCTCTGATTTATGTGTGTATTCACGTTCTGAAATTGAACGGATCGCTCATTTGGCATTCAAATCGGCGCAATCGAGAAAGCGAAAAGTCACTTTGGTAGATAAAGCCAATGTTTTGGAGTCATCTCGTTTATGGCGAAAAGTAGTGACCGAAATTTCACAGGAATACAAAGATGTGAAACTCGACTACTTATTTGTTGATAATGCTGCGATGCAAATCATTTTAAATCCAAAACAGTTTGACGTCATCTTGACAGAAAATATGTTTGGCGATATTATCAGCGACGAAGCGAGTGTTATAGGTGGTTCTATTGGTCTGCTGGCTTCGGCATCGGTTGGAGACTATTTTGCCATGTTTGAGCCTATCCACGGCTCTTATCCGCAGGCAAAAAATTTGGGTATTGCCAATCCGATAGCCTCAATATTATCCGCAGCTATGTTGTTGGATCATTTTGAATTATATGAAGAAGCCGAATTAATTAGAGAGGGCGTAGAGCGATCGTTAAAATTAAATATTACAACACCAGATTTAAACACCAAATTCAATCACATATCAACCACTAAAGTGGGCGATTTCATTGAGGATTTTATCAATAATCCAAAAGACACTAATATGAATTTTACCAACATTCATTTAGGACAATCTACTATTATTTAAAGTTAATTTAGTTAGTCAGATTTTCAAATAGTAGCTCTTCAGAAAAGCATCCTTTACGGATGCTTTTCACGTTTTGGAAACTTTGCTTTAATTTCTTCTAAACATAAATTCCCCATGCTTCCTATATGTGTATGCTCTTTAGACGTATCTGGTTTATAAGTTCCTTCCTGAACCTGTTGCCCGATTACTTGATAGGCCTCACGGAAACTCATCCCACCTTCAACCAAAGTATTCATATTATCAACCGTAAATAGATACTGGTATTTGGCATCATTTAAATCGATATCCTTGACTTCTATTTGCTGAATGGCATAGTTGAAGATATCCAAGATATCCATAACGTCATTAATGGCAAGAATCATATGCTCTTTCAACAATTGGTAATCGCGATGATATCCACTCGGAAGGTTATTGGTGATCAAGATCATTTCCGTCTGCAACGCTTGAATTTTATTGCACTTCCCACGAATCAGTTCAAAGACGTCAGGATTCTTTTTATGGGGCATAATACTGCTTCCTGTGGTCAATTCATCCGGAAACGTGATAAAGCTGAAATTCTGGCTCATATACAGGCAAATATCCATTGCAAAGCGCGCCATGGTGTTGCACAGACTTCCCAAAGTCAATGCAATGGTACGTTCACTTTTACCACGAGCCATTTGCGCGGCAACGACATTGTATTTTAAAGTCGAAAATTGCAATTCCTTAGTGGTCAATTCACGATCAATTCCAAAAGAACTCCCGTAACCAGCCGCTGAACCTAACGGATTTTGATCGACGGTTTTTAAAGCGGCGTTAAGCAGATATACATCGTCAATCAACAATTCGGCATAAGCAGAGAACCATAAACCAAAAGATGAAGGCATGGCCACCTGTAAATGCGTGTATCCAGGAAGTAAGGCTTTTTTGTGGGTTTCGGACAAGTCTAACAAGGTGTTGAAAAACACTTCAGTTTTATCGTAGATTATTCCGATATTTTCCTTGTAATAAAGCTGTAGCGCCACTAAAACCTGATCATTTCTTGAACGTGCCGTATGGATTTTTTTTCCAACTTCGCCCAAGGTTTTGGTGAGTTCAAATTCGATTTTGGAATGCACATCTTCAAATTGTGCGTCGATGGTGAACGTGCCTTCTTCAATTTGTCGTGCTAAGATTTCTAAACCACCTTCTAATTGCGCTAATTCGTCCTTCGATAAAATACCGATGGAATGTAGCATTTTGGCATGAGCCAAAGACGCCTGAACATCATATTTAGCAATGTGTAAGTCAATTTCTCGGTCGTTTCCAACGGTGAATTGTTCTATCTTTTTATCAATACTGATACCTTTATCCCAGAGTTTCATACAAATTCCTGCGAAGATAGTTCCGAAAGCTTTCGGGCCTACCTTCTTTTTTAATTATTATTTCTAATCAATTTCAAAAGTAAAAAATCCATTGCACTGTCACATTGAATGCAGTCGAAATGCATTCATGGTTTTCAATGCTGTTGGAAATAATGCCACCACTTAACTTTTAGACAGTCATCTACTTTTCGATTGTAATTTTTTTAGAACCAAATTTAAACCCATTCCAAATCAAGTCTTAATTCCCTGCCTGCCGGCAGGCAGGTTGGCTCTATATTCTTGATTCTTTTCTACAATATTTCCTGCAACAACTTTACATACAGTTCAATCCCTTCCTCAATCTCACTAATATAAATAAATTCATCTGCCGAATGTGATCGCGTACTATCCCCAGGGCCTAATTTTAATGACGGACAAGTTAATACTGCTTGATCTGATAGCGTAGGCGACCCATAAGTTCCACGACCCAAAGCAATTCCTGCCTGAACCAAAGCGTGCTCTTTAGGAATAGACGATGAGTTCAATCGTAAGCTTCGTGGGATGATGCTATCACATGGTGCTTCCTTTTGGAGGATTTCCACAATTTCAGCATTGCTATAACAATCATTTACACGCACATCCACCACCAAATCCACTTCTGCAGGAACGGCATTATGTTGCTTGCCTGCCTTTATTTGGGACACCGTCAATTTAACCTCACCCAAAACATCCGATACTTTCTCAAATTTATAATCTTTAAACCATTGCAGCACGCTTATGCAATTGTATATAGCATTATCATCATTAGGATGGGCTGAATGGCTTGGTGTTCCTTTTACCTTGGCATCAAAAACAACCAGGCCTTTTTCAGCAATGGCCAGTTGCATCAAGGTTGGTTCGCCCACAATGGCCACATCAATTTTTGGGATGACTTTTAACATACTGTTCAGCCCATTCGGACCGCTGCTTTCTTCTTCTGCGGAGGCGACAATGACCAAATTGTAATTTAGGTCTGGTTGCTCATAAAAATACGTAAACGTCGCGATTAAAGAGACCAAACAGCCTCCAGCGTCATTACTGCCCAAACCAAATAATTTGCTGTCTTCAACAATAGCTTTAAAAGGATCTTTGGTGTAAGCGGTATTCGGTTTGACGGTATCGTGATGGGAATTGAGCAACAAGGTTGGTTTTGAGTCGTCAAAATGTTTATTTAGTGCCCAAACATTGTTGACGGTACGTTTGTAGTCAATATTATATTTCTGAAACCATTGCACTATCAACTCAGCGGTTTTGTCTTCTTCGGAAGAAAAGGATGGGGTTTCAATCAAATCTTTTAGTAATGCAATGGCATCTGTGGTCAGTTTTTGTATCATTTGGTAATGGTTGTAAAATTAGCCTGGGTGTCAAATAGCATTTCTGGTTTTCCGATGCAGACTTTATGAACATTTTTTTCAATGGCATGAATGCAATTGTTCAGTTTTGGGAGCATGCCGTCCACAATGACTTTATCATTAATTAAATTTTGATAGGATTGGGTCGTGATGTTTTTGATCACTGAGTTTTCATCAGTTACATCTCTTAAAACCCCGTTTTTTTCAAAGCAATAATATAACTCCGTTTGATAGTGTTTGGCAAATCCAATGGCCAGTTCTGAGGCGATGGTGTCGGCATTAGTGTTTAAAAGTTGTCCTTTTTTATCGTGGGTCAATGCACAAAATACCGGTGTCACCTTGTGTTCCAATAAGACCTGAAGTGTTTCGATATTTACTTTTTTGACATCGCCAACAAATCCGAAATCGATGGGTTTTACGGGGCGCTTTTTGGAAATAATGGTGTTGCCGTCTGCACCGGAAAATCCGATGGCATTACAATTTTTGGATTGCAGTTGTGCCACGATATTTTTGTTGATCTTTCCGGCATAAACCATGGTGATGAGGTCTAAAGTGGCCTTGTCTGTAATGCGTCTTCCATCAATCATTTTCACTTCCAGGCCCAATTGATTGGCCAATTGAGTAGCTAATTTACCACCGCCATGAATCAGAATCTTAGGCGAATCGATAGCTGCAAATACATCCAAAAATGAGGATAATGCCGCTTCATTATCGATAATATTACCGCCTATTTTAATGATTTTTAATGTTTTCATAATATGTCCGTGAAAACGGGTATCTCTAAATTTTCCATCTTATATTTAAGACCTGACAGGTTTTTGAAACCTGTCAGGTCTGCCAACGAGACTTAATCTCTTATAAATTTTCTAAAATATTTTTCAACACCACCTGCGCCGCAAAGGTCCTATTGTTAGCCTGCTTAATCACGATCGAATTTTCACCATCTAAAACGGCATCTTCCACCACCACATTCCGTCTTACCGGCAAGCAGTGCATAAATTTTGCCTTGCCCAATTTCTCTGTCGTCATCATCCAATTAGGGTCCTGATTTAAAACTTTTCCGTAATCTTTATAATTACTCCAGTTTTTCACATAAACAAAATCGGCGTTTTTTAAAGCTTCTTCCTGATTGTAATTAATGGGCGTGTTTTTGGTGATGTTGTTATCGAGTTCATAACCTTCCGGATGGGTGATGGTCAAATCGACGTCCATCTTTTGCATCATTTCTACAAACGAATTGGCAACCGCTTGTGGTAATGCCTTTGGATGTGGCGCCCATGACAAAACCACTTTTGGCTTATGTTTTTCAGAAAGCTCGGTGATTGTAATGGCGTCTGCCAAAGCTTGCAAGGGATGTGCCGTAGCGCTTTCCATATTTATAATTGGTACTGTGGCATATTTTATAAAACTATTTAAAATATACTCGGATGCGTCCTTAGCTTTATCGGTAAGTGTTGGAAACGCACGGACCGCGATAATATCGGCATATTGTGAGATGACTTGTGCAGCTTCCTTGATATGTTCTGAACTGCCAGTATTCATGATGCTGCCATCTTCAAATTCAATATTCCAAGCGTCATTGATATTGAGAATACTCACGTGCATCCCTAAATTTCGCGCTGCTTTTTCTGTACTCAAGCGGGTTCTCAAACTCGAGTTGAAAAACAACATGACTAAAGTTTTGTGTTTTCCCAATTCCGAAAATTCAAATGGCTCCATTTTGAGTAAAATAGCTTCCTTTATCATCTCAGAGAGATTGGAAATGTCTTTTATTTCGGTATATTTTTTCATCTTTATTTCCCGCGAAGGCGGGAATTTCTTTTAGTTAATTTTCTGTTTAATCCTACTTGCAGGTTGATATTCCGTCCCTACAGGACTTTAGTTGTTTGTTAATTCTTTTTCTATTGATATTTCGCCCCTTCGGGGCTGTTCTCTATCCTCGCGATTTCAATAGCTATCGGGAGGAAATCTCTTTAATTAATCTTTTCTTTTAGCCACTAATACACGAATGTTTTTCGGTAGCTTTTTTTATGAGTTTCTGTCCTTTTCAAACCTGTCAGGTTTTCCTCCTTCGGCGGACAGGTTAAAACCTTACAGGTTGGTGCGTTGCTTAAAACTTCTTTTCATTTTAAGCACCATTCATCATCACCAACTCCTGCTTTAAAGCCTCGAAAAACACATCGATATGTTCCTTTTGAATGGTTAATGGAGGAAGAATCCGTATTAAATTCGGGTTTTTGGCGCTTCCAGTAAATATCTTGTGAGTGTGGATGAGTTTTTTTCGCAATTCCGCTACTGCAAAATCAAATTCCAATCCCAACATCAGTCCGCGTCCCTTAATGCTTTTTAAATGGGGCAAATTATGTGCTTTCTGGATAAAATAAGCTGACATCTCCTCCGCATTTTCCATCAAGTTTTCGGATTCTAAAACTTTTAGTACAGCTAAAGAAGCTGCACAGGCCAAATGATTGCCACCAAATGTAGTTCCTAACAATCCAAAGGATGCCTTAATAACTGGATGGATCAAGATGCCACCAATTGGAAAACCGTTGCCCATGCCTTTGGCCATGGAAATAATATCTGGCGTCCATCCGTATTTTTGGAATGCGAAGAAATCGCCGGTTCTTCCAAATCCAGATTGGACTTCATCTGCAATCAACATCGCATTGTACGTTCTGCATAACTTTTCCAGACCTTGATGAAACGTCTCTGAACTTTCATCCAATCCACCCACACCTTGAATACATTCAATAATGACGGCACATGTTTCCTCTTTTTTCAATATGTTTTCTACGGCTTGCAAATCGCCCAAAGCCACAAAATCTACGTGGTGTTGTGCGTTTAAAGGCGCAACAATTTTTGGATCATCAGTGGCTGCAACCGCTGCTGAGGTACGTCCGTGAAACGAGTTCTTAAACGCAAGGACATTCTTTTTGCCAGTGTGAAAGGATGCCAATTTAAGCGCGTTTTCATTGGCCTCGGCACCAGAATTACATAAGAACAATTGGTAGTCCTGGCATTTTGAAATGCGCCCAAGTTCTTTGGCTAAGGATTCTTGCAACGGATTTTGAATGGCATTGCTATAAAACCCCAAGTTATTTACTTGATTGGAAATAGCCGACACATATTCTGGGTGTGAATGGCCTATGGAAATTACGGCATGGCCCCCGTATAAATCTAAATATTCGATGCCTTTATCATCAAAGACGGAAAGGTCTTTGGCTCGCACTGGCGTGATATCAAAAAGCGGATAGACATTAAATAAACTCATAGTTGTTCTTTTCTAATATTACTGATTTTATTGTATGAGGCAATCATTCCCTGTATCAACGACGAACTTAATCCTTTGTGTTCCATTTCATTCAGGCCTTCAATAGTACAGCCTTTTGGCGTGGTTACCCGGTCAATTTCCTCTTCTGGATGATGACCATTGGCAATCAATAAACTTGCGGCACCTTCACTGGTATGCATGGCCAATTCTTGAGCTTCCTTGGCGTCAAAGCCTAATTGGATGGCGGCTTGGCTTGTTGCGCGGATCAATCGCATCCAAAATGCAATCCCACTAGCACACACTACTGTTGCAGCTTGCATTTGCGATTCTGGAATGGCCAACGAGTGGCCTAAACGGTTAAAAATGGCCTCGGCGACTTTAATGCGTTTGGTGCCTTTAACATTGCTACAAATACAGGTCATTGATTTTCCAACGGCAATAGCCGTATTTGGCATGGCTCTGATGATAAACTGATCAGCCCCAACAATAGTCTCAATTTTTTCAATACTAAATCCGGTGACTGTTGAAATCAGTACGTGATTTTCAGTAAGTAAAGCATTGATCCCCTTTAACACACCTTCTAAATGTGAAGGCTGAACGGCTAAAATTATGATATCGGAGTTTTTAACCGCCAAAGTATTGTCCGTAGTGAGGTTTACGTTTTTGTATCCGTCAAATTCAGCGATGCTGTCCGTATTTCTTTTCGTGAGATAGAGCGTGGTGATCGCATTGGTAGTGATCAAACCCTTTGCGATTGATTTCCCTAAATTTCCTGTACCGATGATTGCTATTTTCATATTTATGCTTGTATTTCGACTCCGCTCAATATAAACTTTGACGGGTATCTTTTTAATTTAACTTTAGTATCCATAACGCTTCCAGGGTTTCAAACCCTGAAAGCGATTATTAAAAATAATTTGCTTTAAGCAATAATCCTTCGGATTCTTCAAAGCCGAACATCAAATTCATGTTTTGAATGGCTTGCCCCGAGGCGCCTTTCAATAGATTGTCTACAATACTCGTGATTAATAATTTATTATTATGTTTATACAAATGAAGGAGGCATTTATTGGTATTGACCACTTGTTTTAAATGGATGTCCTCGTCTGAAACAATCGTAAATACTGCATTTCTATAATAGGTTTTATATAAATTTTTGGCATCTTCCAAACTTCCGTCAAAATGAGTGTAAGCCGTCGTAAAAATTCCTCTTGAGAAATTCCCTCGATTAGGCACAAGAATGATTTCTGAATCGGCATCTTTTTGCAGTGTAAAGATGCTTTCATTGATTTCTCCCAAATGTTGATGTGAAAAGGCCTTGTAATGTGAAAAATTATTGTCGCGCCATGAAAAATGGGTTGTATCTGACAATGACGTTCCTGCACCCGTTGCACCTGTAACGGCGTTGACATGGACATCGTTATTTAAAAGATGATGTGCAGCCAAGGGTAAAAGTGCCAGTTGAATTCCCGTAGCAAAACATCCAGGGTTTGCAATATAGTCAGCTTTTTTAATGGCCTCTTTGTTCAACTCTGGTAAGCCGTAAACAAAATGCATGCCTTGAAAATCGCGATCTTTTTCCAATCTGAAATCATTACTTAAATCGATGATCTTCGTTTTGGACGAAAATTTTTGACTTTCCAAAAATGCTTTTGAATTGCCATGGCCCAAGCACAGAAACAGAACATCTACCTCTGGATTGATAGTACTTGAAAACTCCAAATCGGTGCTGCCCACCAAATCCTGATGTACTTTGTGTACTTTATTTCCGGCATTAGAGGTGCTATAGATGAAATCGAGTTTTGTGTTTGGATGGTTCAATAGTAATCGGATCAGCTCGCCTGCCGTATATCCTGCTCCTCCAATAATCCCTACGTCAATCATGATCCTGAATTTACTTGGTGATAGATTTTATTCTGATTGCCAATGATTTTAATAAAGCCTTTGGCTTCGTCTGAGGACCAACCTTTGTTCATTTCGCCATAACTGCCAAACTTCGCATTCATCAAATCATGTACAGAGCTGATGCCATCTAAAGTGAAATGGTAAGGTTTTAAGGTCACTGTGACATCTCCCGATACATTTTGTTGGCTACTTTCTAAAAACGCTTCTATGTTGCGCATCACTGGATCTAAATATTGTCCTTCGTGCAAATGCATACCATAAAAACTGGAGAGGTATTCCTTATGTTGCAATTGCCATTTCGTAAGCGTATGTTTTTCCAATAAGTGATGTGCTTTGACCGTAATAAGTGCCGCGGCGGCTTCAAAACCAACACGTCCTTTAATGCCTACAATAGTGTCGCCAACATGGATGTCTCGACCAATGGCATAAGCAGATGCAATAGTATTTAAAAGTTCAATATTTTTTTCAGGTGTATTGGATTGGCCATTGAGTGCTACAAATTGTCCTTTTTGGAATGTCAAGGTTACTTTTTCCTCACCCTGTTTCTCTAATTGAGACGGATAAGCATGTTCAGGCAAAGGCTTTTCAGAAGTTAAGGTTTCTTCACCGCCAACGCTTGTTCCCCAAAGTCCTTTATTGACAGAATATTTGGCTTTATCCCAAGACATATCCACGCCATTGTTTTTGAGATAATCAATTTCTTCCTGTCGGGACAATTTCAGATCCCTAATTGGCGTGATGATTTCAATATGAGGCGCCAAGGTTTGGAAGATCATATCAAATCGTACTTGGTCGTTACCAGCACCCGTACTTCCATGTGCAATATATCCGGCGTTGATACTTTTGGCGTATTCAACAATTTCAATGGCTTGAATGATACGTTCGGCACTTACAGATAATGGATAGGTGTTGTTTTTTAACACATTTCCATAAATCAAATATTTGATGACCTTCTCGTAATACGAGGCTACGGCATCAATATTCTTGTAGGTAGAAACGCCCATTTTATAGGCATTAGACTCTATGTTTTTGATTTCTTCAGAAGTAAATCCGCCAGTATTGACACTTACGGCATGTACTTCATAGCCTAAATCTTTACTCAAATGGACGGCACAGTAGGAAGTATCCAAACCGCCGCTATAGGCTAAAACTAATTTTTTGCTCATTATTTATCTTTTTTTAGAAACAAGGCTTGTTTGATTTGTTTTAATCTTTGGAACACCTTTGTTTTTACCTCCTTTGGTTCATCCCTGTCTTTGGCCTTTGGGTCGTACAGCATACCAGTACACAAACACATTCTCTGTTCCATGCGCTGAAGGATGTCATAGTTTTTACAGGTTTGACAGCCTTTCCAGAAACTTTGGTCATCTGTTAATTCTGAAAAAGTGACTGGTTTATAGCCCAATTCGCTGTTCATTTTCATAACGGCCAATCCCGTCGTGATACTGAAAATTTTGGCATCTGGAAATTTTTCTCTGGAATGCTGAAAAATACGTGCTTTGATTTTCTTGGCTAAACCTTGTTCTCTATAGTCTGGGTGTACGATCAATCCCGAATTGGCAACAAATTTTCCATGGCCCCAAGCTTCAATATAACAGAAGCCTGCAAAGGTGTCGCCATCCAAAGCGATCACTGCATTTCCATTTTCCAATTTGGTGATGATATATTCTGGTGTACGTTTGGCAATGCCTGTGCCTCTTACTTTTGCTGATTCTGCAATGGTGTCGCAAATGATCTGAGCGTAAATAGCATGAGATTTATTAGCAATAACAATGTCCATTGTTTTTGATGTTTAGATTAAAAAAATTAAGATTAAGTTGTCGAGAAAAGAACCGGACTCACCTAAGTTCCAAATATAATGCACACCCTTAAGGGCGACGGAACAATACGGGACATATCCTAATACGGTTGCTATTTAAAACAACTGGATTTGAAAAGTAAATTATGTGTGGTGATGTGATCAAGGTAAAAAAATAAATATACGTTAGCGACTTCTTTTTAGGTTAGAATGCACAGCGTCTGCGCAATAACATTGCGGGACTTGATGGACGTATTTTATTTTTCATTAGAATCATAGATCAAAAGTAACATTTAATTTAATATTTCAAATAATTTTTAACCTTTTTTAAAGAATATAGTCTGTACTCATGAAATTTGAGGCTTTGCTGTCCAATAAATTCTTTAAAATGGCATTGTTATATGTATTGTCTTTTGAGGCTACAAAGGTTCGTATGGAAAATGAGCGCAAGGCATCATGGACACTCAACGTTGCAACAGCAGAATCTTTTCTACCTGTAAATGGATACACATCTGGTCCGCGTTGACAGGAACTGTTTAAATTGACACGGCATACCAGGTTCACCAAAGTATCAATCAACGGTGCCAAGGTTATGATATCACTTCCGAACAAACTGACTTGCTGTCCGTAGTTGGACTCCGCCATATCATCTAAAGGTTCGTCGATATCTTTAAACGAAAGCACTGGAATAACTGGTCCAAATTGCTCTTCCTGGAATACGCGCATCTCTTTATTCACGGGATATAAAACTGCTGGGAAAATATAGTTATCAGTGGTTTCGCCGCCTTTCTTGTTTAATATTTTCGCACCCTTTTCAAGAGCATCATCAATTAATTCTTGAATATATTGTGGTTTATCCGATTCGGGTAAGGGGGTTAATTTAACACCATTTTCCCATGGATTGCCAAATTTTAAAGCATCGACTCTTGCAGAAAAGCGTTTGTTGAACTCGTCAACAATGTCTTCATGTACATAAACTATTTTGAGTGCTGTACAACGTTGTCCGTTGAATGACGTTGTACCTGCAATACATTCGTCGATGGCCAAGTCCAAATCGGCATCTGGCAACACAATGGCTGGGTTTTTTGCTTCCAGGCCTAAAACCAATCGTAATCTATTGCTTTTTGGATGTTGGTTCTGTAGGGCATTGGCCGATTTGCTATTACCAATGAGTGCCAGAACATCAACTTTACCGGACTCCATGATTGGAGTAGCTACCGTTCTGCCACGACCATAAAGGATATTCACGGCGCCGTTTGGAAAACTGCTTTGGAATGCTTCCAATAATGGAGAGATCAACAGGACCCCATATTTTGCGGGTTTGAAGATGACCGTGTTCCCCATGATCAATGCAGGAATCAACAGCGCAAAAGTTTCATTCAAAGGATAATTGTATGGTCCTAAGCATAAAACGACGCCAAGTGGCCCTCTCCGGATATGAGCATAAACGCCATCATTTTTTTCAAATTTGGCATTATCTCGATCCAATTGTTTGTACTCTTCAATGGTATCATATATATAATCGACCGTTCGGTCAAATTCTTTTTCAGAATCGGGTAAGGTTTTACCAATTTCCCACATGAGTAATTTTACAATTTCTTCACGTTTGGTTTTCATTTGGGTGACAAATTTTTCCATACAGTCAATTCGGTCTTTGACTTTCATGGTAGGCCATAAACCCTGACCTTTGTCATAGGCATTTACCGCAGCATCCAAAGCTTCCAAAGCTTCTTTTTCGCCTAAGGTAGGAATGGTACCCAATAATGTAGGTTTATAAGTCTCTGTTGAAGAGATGGTGGAATAGACTTCTGAACTTTCTCCAGACCATGATTTTAATTCGCCGTCTACTAAATAACTGTTTTGATGGATTAGTGATTTGATTTGAAACTGTTCTGGGATATTATTCATAATTTGTTTTATACTAAAAATTGAAATAAATCTGGTTTATCGTTAAGGTAGTCGCCGTAGAAATTTCGAAGTTTCATTTTGGTAATCAGAGGCTGTAAATCATCGGCTGATTTGAGCTCCAATCCTACTACGGCAGCACCGTTGTCACGATTTGTTTTTTTGGTGTATTCAAAGTAAGTGATATCGTCCGTTGGACCTAAAATATCGACCACAAACTCACGTAAGGCACCTGCACGTTGGGGAAACTTGATGATAAAATAATGTTTGAGATTGGCATATAAAAGCGCCCGTTCTTTTATTTCGGCGGTTCTTGTGATGTCATTATTACTTCCACTGACAATGCAGACGACGTTTTTCCCCTTGATTTCCTCGGCATATTGCTCTAAAGCGGCAATACTTAAAGCCCCTGCAGGTTCCACAATGACAGCGTCCTTGTTGTACAAGTCGAGCATTATTTCGCACACTTTACCTTCATCCACAGTAATCATGGCATCTAAATTTTTCAGGCAGATGGCAAAATTTAAGTCGCCAACGCGTTTTACCGAAGCCCCGTCGACAAAATTTTCGATTTTTTTTAACTTGGTATTGCGTTTATTCTGAATTGAAGTAGACATAGATGGAGCTCCCTTAGGTTCCACACCTATAATTTTTGTGTTGGGGGATAGTTCCTTAAACACAGAAGATAATCCGGCCGACAATCCCCCACCACCAACTGGAACAAATACATAATGGATAGGATGTTGGGCTTGGTCAATTATTTCGAGAGCCATGGTGGCTTGACCTTCAATTACTTTTTCATCGTTAAACGGATGGATAAAGGTTTTGTTTAAGCGTTCACATTCCTCCATTGCAGCTGTATTGGCATCGTCAAACGTGTCGCCGACCAAAACCACCTCGGTATATTCCTCACCAAACATATTGACTTGCTCAATTTTTTGTTTTGGCGTGGGGGCAGGCATAAAAATAGTGCCTTTTATTTTTAATAATTTACAAGATAAAGCCACACCTTGGGCATGGTTTCCGGCACTTGCACACACAATTCCATTTTCAATTTGCGTTGGACTCAAGGATGCCATCTTATTATAGGCACCTCTGATTTTGTAAGAGCGCACCTGCTGCAGATCCTCACGTTTAAATAGAATATTGGATTTGAATTCCTTTGAATAACGGTGGCTCGCCATAAGCGGCGTTACATCGGCAACATCTTGAAGTTTTCTGGCGGCATCTTCAACAGCTGCCATACTTGGGTAATATATTTTGGTTTCAACCTTCATCACTGTTCTTTAGAGGTAGGAGATATCTCCTACCTTTTATATTAAACACATCAGTATGATGCTCAAATTTATTTTTATACCAAAACTGAATCTTCAACTTCAGCATCTGTTTTGATAACTTTCATAGCTGTCATGGCAGCTCTTAATCGTTTTCCAACCGTCTCGATAGGATGATTTCTGATGGCATCGTTAACAGCAATCAATTCTTGATTGTCAACCGCATTTGAGGTTGAAAACGACGTTCCGATAGTTTTTGGATCGACATTCTTCATGAAATCAACCAATAGAGGTTTGGCGGCATGATCAAATAAATAACAACCGTATTCTGCTGTGTCGGAAATAACACGGTTCATCTCGAACAATTTCTTTCTGGCGATGGTATTGGCAATCAATGGCAATTCGTGCAATGATTCGTAATATGCTGAATCTTCGATAATACCAGCACTCACCATAGTATCAAAAGCTAATTCTACTCCTGATTTAACGAAAGCCACCATGAGCACGCCGTGATCAAAATAG
>Ga0208015_1000463_pt1 | contig 21532 bp, 40 predicted proteins | sample 26BtaG_FD_184101 | JGI IMG/M metagenome (GOLD analysis project Ga0208015, IMG submission 184101) | Marine viral communities from Cariaco Basin, Caribbean Sea - 26B_WHOI_OMZ_CsCl (SPAdes) (version 2) | ecosystem: Environmental > Aquatic > Marine > Oceanic | place: Caribbean Sea: Cariaco Basin...
CCCACACTCAAAACTGCGAGAATTATGTTTATCATCTTCCAAAAGATACTTAAATCCTTGAAATCCACCATTTTCGCAAGTTTTATATAACATTCGCTACCTTTTAATAGTGAATGTTGTAGGAGTGGGGAGTAACATTTAATCCATGCCTCCCCTATGCCTACTTATCTCTTTTCTATTTATTATTTTCTACTTTTCACCCTCTGTTACTGTTTCTTCCTCAACTTTCTTCATTAAAGGTAGCGCTTCAAGAACAGTATATGTTACTTCCTTGCCTTGACCTTTAACTACTAATGTTATAGTTGACCCTTTAATCCCATTCATTGTTGCACCAATCAATGCAATCTGACCGAATAGACTGTTCGCTGTCTTCCCCTCAGTTATATCCCAATTCAAATTTTTGTCTCCAACTTTCACTTTGAACAGAACTTTAGGTATTTCCTTTCCATCCCACTCAAAGATATGCTCGTTTCCTTCGTCAAGGAACTCTACAGTGTGTTGTCCTGCTTCTGGCTTCCAGAAACTTGTTTCTCCAGCCTCTAATAGGTTATCTACTTTACTTTGCCAATTCATTTTTATGCCTCCGTGTCCAACTGACCCATTTTCCAGTCTTCATATCTAAAAGAGATACATTTCCTTAAAATCTCTTCATCTGGAATGTCGTTGTGCTTTAGTTTACAGACCTTACAAACCCTATCTGGTCTATACAACCCCTGAGACCACTTTCTGTAAGATTTGGTGTCCATAAATATCCATTTTACATTTCCTGATTGAATTTCCTCTCCACAAAAATCACATTTAACTCCATCTCCTTCTACTACTGGAGTATAATCGCTAATAGATTTAGTTAAGATTGCTGAGAAATTCAGGTTCTTTTCTTTTCCTTCTTGGTATGCTTCCAAAGGAATAGAAACATTAATAGGAACAGTTTTTATTTCTATTATATTATTATTATTATTATTGTTATTATTTCCTTTGGAAGTATAGTAGTATAAACAATGCATACATACATATGCATAGTCTTTATAAACCTTATAAATGCCTTTATCCAGGGTACTTTCTTCTTTATAAAGGTTCATGCGCATGTATGCATTGTTACCTACCTTTTTACTTTTCATTTTTTTGACCCCAAATTTCCTATGGAACTTTTTCGGTCTCTGGGATTCTTTCCACAGTACCTACATTTTCTTGAATTTATCAAATTCAAAGTCCCACAATTATCACAATCTTTCATTACTGAGTCACTCATTTTTCATCATCCCCCAAAACCTCAACCTTAAACCTTATCCTTTTACCTACTAATTCTTTAGGCAAAGATACGCTTACATTAGTACCAAGCGAAAAAGTCCCACATGTTCCAAGGTTATTCCACTTAACAAACCACCAATCTCTCAAAACAGGGGTTCTGTCCTTGCAATTTTGTTTAGTTGATACGGCTCTTTTGTTTAGGTAGTAATTTCCTTTAATGTCCCTTTTTACCATCACCATTTTTCTTCTCCTCAAAGGTTTCGTAACAAAACCTGCACATTTTAGCACTAATCTTGTTCTGTGCCATACATCTTTTGCAAACTTTAGCTCTTATCATCTTCTTCATCCTCCTTTTTCTTCTTTTGTTCTTCCCATCTTTTTTTCCTTAGTCGTCTCCAAACTATGCTATCATCTTTGTAGTTCGTTTCTATAATTGACATAATCTATCACCCTCTGTGTTGCATATACATTAAATAAACCCAAATACGCTATGAAAAATATTATCATGCTTTCAACTTCTGTCGCTTCAGTTATGAACTGAATACATATTGACAAAGCAAATGAAAACAAAATAATCATCAAATGCATCTTGTCCATCTTACTTTTTTTCCTCATTCTATCCTCCTAAGTGAATTGCAGGGAAGAGCATAGAAGTGAAATCCTTATGGAGGTTTCTTTTCTTCCAACGGCAGTCGGTTGCTCTCCCTCTCTGCATCACTTTTCTTCAAATCCCAACTGTTTCTTCATCCTCTTCCCAACTTTAAAGGTATTTATATTTTCATTTCGTACCTTTTCATGTTTGAAGTTTATCTTCATCTTTATCACCCATGACTACTTGTTTCCAAGTCCTGTCTTTCTTGTTCTTCAGAGCAATCTTATACTCCTTATCTTCCAAATCTACTTTTACTGTTTTCATAGTCCTAAATACCCCAATACTAATATCATTGCAATCCAAAAGATTAGCCAAATTACTCCAAACCAACCATAAATGTAGATTGCCTTTCTCCACCAAGTATCTAAAAGCCAAGCTCTTCTCTTCTTCACTATTATGTCTTCCTTATTCATTTTTTACTCCCTACTAATTCCAAAAGCATATTTACTATTGCTAAAATATACATGAGCACAAAAAAGTAACTTGCCCAAGTAGTAAGACATTTGTGAGTTATTACTTCTACAGTAAATGCTGTTGCCATTAAGATTTGAACTGAATACAGTGGTCTCATTCTCGTTCCTCCAATTTCCTCTCGTAGTATTTCACCTTGTTTTTCCATTTCTTTACCAAAGTCTCAGCCCTCTTTGATTTGGTCTGATTATTCTTCAAGTTCTTCAGAGCCAACTTGTATCTCTTGTCAATCACATCAATCTTCTTCTTTGGTTTTGGTTGCTTCTTGTTGACAGTCATTTCACTTGTAAACTCGCCTTTGAGTTTTGAAACTGGTAACATTTCATTGTGCATTAGCCCTTGGTTGTGTCCAATCTCGTGCATCAACACTTGAGTGAAGTCCAATACTGGAAATGTTGTGTCTTTCCAGGTTTTTATGTATCTTCCATCACTACCTATCTTGTCGGTGATTTTCTGAACCCTTGTCCTGGGAACATACATCCAAATAAAGTTCCCGTTTAGCCTTGCCATTCCATGAACATTGCACCATTTCCTTCTCCTGTAGTCAACTTTGATGAGGGTGTCATTCCTTGCACCTTCGTGATTTAAAACTGCATTACAAAGTTTCTTTAGGTCAGAGGTATCCCATTCAGTACGATTAATTAATTGCATCCTCTTTCCTCCTTACATACCTCAAGCCAGTGCTTGTCACACAACCTCTTACCTAAATAGGTAAGAGTTGGTCTGCCTCTGCATCTGTTCACTGAGCATTTGTCGTCTTTCATTGTTCCACCTCTCTCCAACAGATATCTATTAAATCCAATACATCTCTATCCGATAGACCTAATTTTTGAAGTCCTCTGATTCCATCTCTTATCTGTTCTTTTGCCTTTCCATATTCACTTAAATTGCCGTCTTTCATTTTTCTTTGTCCATTCATTTTTGAAACCTCCACAAATTTCATAAGGTTAGTTACTATAGTAACTTTATAAAGGTTTCGTTTTAATGGACTTTCTAAGAAGTAGTAACAAATTAAGAAAAAATAAGGGAGTTATTGGCTACTCCCACGAGACAATCAATCCCTGCCTTTGGCTCTTATCATTCCAATCAATCCAATCACTATCGTTATGAAAATTACTACAACCAACAGTGACAACCAATCAGGCACTTCGCCAACCGTAGTGACAACTTCACCAACGCTATCTGAAGCATCACTTACTTGGTCATACTTTAAATCGTAGGTAAAGTTCCAACTTGTTTGGTTTAATGAAGCTTGTACAGTATCACTTGCAATCACTTTACAATTACTTAGTGTGTAATTTCCAGAACCAATATATGAACTGTTGGTAGAATGGAAAGCATATACATCAGTACAAACAGGATTTAACTGTGCATAAGCAGTGGTTAAGTTTCTGTAGTAAGAATTATTCATCAGAATCTTATCACTTACATTATATGTCGGTGTTTCTCCACTTGAATTGCTTGTATTAGTATATGTTGTGTAAGCTTCTTGTTGAAACTGAGCCAATAAGATAAGGCTTACTGCTACAGCAATCGCTACCATAATTAACACCCATGTGAGTGTTAACATCCTTGAGCCACTGTATTGTCCTTTATTATTCATCTTTTCACCAATTAAAAAAATATGGGGTTATCTGGCTACCCCAACGAGATTATTAGTCTCTGCCCTTAATAGCCCTAACGACAGCTATCAACCCAATTACTATTGCAATGAACACAACAACAATCAATAGAGAAAGCCATCCTGGAATTTCTCCGATTGCAGTAATGACATCATCAATAGAAGTATTGGCATCAGCACTGCTGGATTGGTCTCTGAACTTCGCAAGAAGTATTAATCCCAAACCTACATAGATACCAATTAACATCAATACCCAAACGAAATTTGGGATTGAGCCTGTTGATATTTGTCCTTTTTTTGTAGTCATCATTTTCTACAAGTGAAAAGGGAGGATTACTATTTTTAAACTTTATTTAATCCTTGCCTTTATATAGCCAAATAGTTCCACCGATTGTAATTGCAGTAAAGACTATTACAACATGAATTGCTACTAAACTAACCAGCCATAATAGGTAAGAAACCACTAAAGCAACGAAAGAAGCCCCTGCAAGTGCTTGTTTAGGAGAACCAGTTCTGTATCCAAACATAATCCATAGAGAAATGAATAAGGCAACTACAAAAGTAACTCCAAGAGCATTATTTAATTTAGTATTCATTACTTGAATTAATTCTCCAGGTTCACTAAAGTTTGATAAGTTGCCAGTATATGTTCTTGCCATTTAAGTCCTCCACCTTATAATTACACCTATTATTGTGAATATTATTGCTACAAATATCATTGAAAGTATTATACTTGCGACTGTTGAACTAATTCCAAGGATAGATGCCGTCATCAAGATTAGATTATTTAGTAAAGCCAAGTTCAATAAACTTCCTATTAGTTTTAGAGAGGCACCAATGCCCGAACCCAAGTCTTCTAAATCAAATTCATCTTCTCCCTTTACATTTTCTTCTATATTATTCGTAGTATTTTGAACAAGACTATGTGTCTTATTCATTTCTCCAAACCAATCACCATATCTTGTATCTTCTGAGAACTGAGTAGTGTTTGGATTGTATGTTGTTATTGCAGTCTCATCAAATATCATTGTTGATACTAAAGTCCCAACTAAAGCAACGATTAACAATGCTATAAAGGGGAATTTAAGGTTCATCTATTGGTTACCCCCATTCTAACTATGATAAATCCAGCTAAAGTTAATATTGCAACTACTACACCCTGACCTAAACTAATTACTCCGAGCATTTTTGCTCCAAGGATTATTCCTGCAGATAACATTAATGAAATTGCTACACCCATATCTCCCATTTGTGCTCCTATGAAAGTTATAAAGACTATTAACAGAACAACAATTAGCACACCAAGTATTCCAAAATATTGCACTTGTCCAGGCTCATACCATAAATCTAAGAAAATATTTATTGGATTTATTGATAGATAGGTTTCTGCATGATAAGTTGAAGTATTCTCTGGAATTGTATATTGTATGGTTCCCGACGGTGCATTAACACAACTATCATCAGTAGTTATATGAACTCCTTGTGATATTTGAGTAACTCTTTGACAAACATTCCTTGCAAGTCCTGAAGTTGTTGAGAACGAAGTCGTAAATGTTAAAGTTCCGTCGTCAAATGTCAAAGAACTTTGAACATCTCCAAATTGGTCTTGATAGTATTCCCAAGTATCATCTCCAACTCTAATTATTTCAGTGTCTTCAGTTACCTTCTTTCTTTCTGAGGTAAATACAAGTTCATCATCATAATAAACTTTGTACCTATACCATGCGTCGTCGTGTCTTAAAAATATGAAATCTTCTCCATTCTCATCAGTCTTACCCATTGCAATAGTCCTATATGCATTTTCTCCAACATAATACCTTTCAATGTAAATATATGCACCTTCTAATGGATTTCCTGATGCATCTGTTATTTCAAAGGTAGTTCCAGTTGCTAAAGAAATATTTAACAAATGTAAATCTATGTTGTGAACTATGCTTGAATTTATCCAAGTGCTAAATAGATAATGTTGTCTTGGGTCATGAGAGGTAGCAGAGTATTCAAACATAGCTTCTGTCAGATTTAAATTCTGGTCAAAGCAAAGTTTAAAGTTGCTGTTTCCAGTTAAATCAAATACTTTACTACCTCCAGTCCCCTGGAGATTAAATACTGCTTCAAAGTCTCCAGATATCGCATCTCTCTCAATTTCCCTTAACAATGTTAAGTTGAATGTTGCATTTTCAAATGTACAATCAGTTGCATTAATAATTTTCACATTACGTATTGCTGAAAAGCCAGATACGTTCTCGGTATCATGCGCTTGGCAAGACCAATTATGTGTTGCTCCCTCACTCAATCCAGACCAAGAATAATTTGTTAAGGTAGAGTTCTGCAACAAATTATCTGTTCCATTATAAAATTCAATATGAACTTGGTCTCCATCTATATCTGTACTATTACAAAACAACAGTGCAGTTGTATTCAACTGCAAACTGTTGTTTAGAGGGTTTGTTTGTGTTGGAATTTCTGGGGGGTTGTTGAGAACGGTTATGTTAAGCGATATATTTTCTCCACCATTTGCATCTGCACAAGATACATTCATTTCATGGAAACCAGTATGGTTTAATAGTAAATCATAATCCGATACAGTTCCTTCTGTATCATTCATCACCATTGCTGGAACAAATGAATCTGAAATGTTCACTATTGCATATTCTATTGTTAATCCCGACGGACTTGTACAATTAAAGTCTAAACTTAGGTTGTCAGTGTGATTTTGTTCAATAGTTATGCCTGAATGATTAAAGTAAGCAGGTAATCCGAGCACCATAACTTCAGATGAATTTTGGATTGCAAAATAAGTATCGTCAGTAAATGCGCTTACATTTGCTTGGCATGTCCAGTTTCCACCTTCAATCAATGTTTCATCAACTAATACATCAGTATAAATTGTATTTAAGTGAGATGCATTTGTTCTTGTTCCATCAAAAGTACTTATGTATTCAGAATTATTGAACCACAAGAAACTTACATTTACTCTATTATTATAAGTTATATCAACCGAACAATTTAATTGAGAACTTACATATGCTGGACTTGGGACTATACTTACACTATCAATCGTAACATTTTGCGAAGTAAGATAATCACGGCAATCATTATCGTCTTTGTTTCCTACCCAATAACTAATATTATCCATGTACATATGAGAATAAACATCTGAGTTGGAAATTCTATATAACTTATTCCAAACAGTTATTCCTATGCTATCTCCACCACCAAGCCAAGTATCATCAAACCATCCTGACCAGCTTTCATTAGAATATTGGCAGAAAGTATATTTATGGAATACTTCGTCATTATCTGATACTCCACTATCATCAATATGAATTTGACCCTCAACATAAGAATAAGAACCAACCTGCCATGTTGCTTGAGAATTTCCCTTAACATTTAGTTGATATCTATTTGTTCCCCCGTTTCTTAAGTTGAAATAAAAGTTATGTTCACCATCTTGCTCCCCAGTTAAGTTCTCCTTCATCATGAACTCCCAACAACCTACATTAGAAGTATTGGTAAAATTACTTGTTTCTTCATTAGTTCCAACAGGGAAGTACATCATTCCACCGACACCATTTGTATCATTAACGAAGGTATCATTCTCATGTTCTCCAGCCCAAATTATTTTACTGAGGCTTACATTCTCAAAATCATCTGCGAACCTACAGTATTCAGTAACAGCATCCCACCAAGGGTCTAAGTTAATGTAATTTCCATTATCTATTGCGTCTTGTAAACTTTCAGAACTTCTCTTAGCCATTAATTCCCATTTACCACTTCCACCAGGATTATCAAAGCCCCACCTATAATATTTTGTTTCATTTGTAGTAAAAGGAACTCCCGAAACCCAATAGTAAGTGCTTCCATCATATTCATCTACATGGAAATGACTATCTCTTGGCACCCAATCATCATAATAGAATGTTTCATTTAATCCAGTTTCATTGTTCACAATATCATAACTTAAACCTTCTACGAACTCCCAAATATGTGGATTAGTTACAGGTTCATCAAATTGAAATGCAAAATCAAAATTCTGCGAAGGTAAGTAAGTTGTTATCTCTGCATGATATATACAATATGGTTCTGAACAAGTATGAGAACTAACTCTTATCTCTCCATGTTCATTTTCCCAATAAACAGCATCCCCGTCTATAATATAATCTTCAGAAGTTGTAGAACAAGCACTAATGAAAACTAATGCAAGTAATAAAATCAGTAGTTCTTTTCTCATCCTACTTGTGCCCTCCTAACTGAATAAAGTACCACGATAAAGACAGCCATCATTCCTATTAAATAGAACGGAAGATTCCCCATAATGTGGTAGGTAATTGGTGCAGAAGTTATAACGCTTGAAAAGTCATCCGTCTCTGCAAATTCTGTGAACGCATCTGATACTGCAAATCCAAGTATGGTTGTGAGTATAAACATCAGTATCGCTAACACAATAAACCATGGTGAAGTGTCTAAATATGCTACACTAACTAATATCGCTATGAAAAATCCGAAAAAGAAAAATGCGAACATAGGGTCTAAGAAGTTAATCTTTTCAGTTACAATATCTAATGTTTCATTTACTCCACTTATTTCTCCAACAGCAGTTACATTCTGAAGTTTCTCATTAAAAGAACCCCAAAGAAATATTCCTGCGTATATGGAAATCCCTAATGCAAGTAAAACGGAGATTAATACAATGAAATCTCCAACATCCCCCTTCTTATTCATCATAATTCCCTCACATTGTAGCTAAGAACAATCTGAATGTTCCTATCTTTTATCAAATGCCTATTGTTATTCTTTATTACTTTCTCAATCCTTATCTCTTTCGGCATCATTTCTTGTAATACCTCTGTAGCATATCTTGTTGTTACTTTCTCACCCATTGCCTTTCCAAGTTCTTCTTTGAACTTTTCTATATATTCTGCGTGTGCCTTTGCAACTGGCAACAATACATGTCCTTTTCTCATTTTAAATTTGAATTACCTTTTTTTAAGTCTTATTTAATCTCCCGAAAAAATATACGAACATAGCCACTACGGAGATTAATGCTATCATCCCAACTACTACTAAAAATAATATAAAATTGGTTTCTTGTAAGCTAAATATAGAATTATAGGCAGAACTATCCAATACCTCTTGTCTATGAGCCTGAACCCCAATCATAGAAGTATTTAGCAAAATCATAATAAATGCTATTGAAAACATATAACTTATCCCTGAGAACCACCTACTGTCTAATTTCCAACCCAGTAGCATAAACATAGCCACCATGCCAAAGTAACCAAGTAAAACTGCAAGGAGCCACTCCATCCCTTCAGAGATGGCTTCACTCACCAATATAGGATATGCACACCAGAAGCCAAAACAAGAATTAAAGTTTTCAGAAGCAGAGTTCTCTGCAATTATTCCAACTACTTCATTAGATGCAAAGTTTTCAGAGGTTGCTGGTTGTCCACCACCTGTGATTAAAATAATATCTGATGCAAAGTTCTCACTACTTGAAGCAGACACAAGTGGAATGAGTAAAAGTAATAATAGTAACCATTTCATTAAATTTCAAATCCCTCCACAAATTCTTCAATATCATCTTCATTGAGAATATAATCTTGTAACCACAACAGATATTCAACCTCGTGATTCAATCTTGAATTAATTTGATACACTATTGGTTCAACTTCCCATCCATTTATCACAAAAGGCTCATTTAACATCAAAAGTCCTGCCCTACATTGTGCAACAGAATAGATATCTAAACACCAGAATATCAAATCATTATCTAAACTTGCTCTTTCTCTAACTCTAACTATCATAAAACCATCATCTATATTTCCAGTAACAGTCCAAAAATCATAATAGAACTCTAATTGTCCTTCACCCCATCTTGATTCGTTAAAAGACAGTTGCATCCCATCTCTAATATCAGATTCATCCAAATTTAAGAAAACATCAACAGGAAGTTCTCCACCATATTCTATAACTCCAACAGCAGAAACTATTGGAATCATCAACATCATCATAATTATTATTATTCGTTTCATGTTACAGTATAATCCCCCGAATTGTAAGAGCCAATAATAGCCCAACCATATTCACCATAATCTCTTGTTCCTGCAAGACATTGAACAGTTACAGCATCACCGACCTGTTCTAATTTTAATTGACCATTTACAACACCTTCTAAAAATTGTCCAACAAAAGGTTGAATAGTAACATTTGAAGTCGTGTCATCACCATCAAAATATTTAAAATTATAAATTCTATCATTTGCTTTCTTCTCACCACAATCAACTAAAGTTATTGTTGTATTACCTGTATAATTTGTATAATAAGTGTAACCCTTATCATCTACTGTTTTTGTTGCACTTGCAACTAATACAGATTTACCTGAAAAACTCATTGTTTGAACAAAAGAATTTACAAAATTCGCAGTTCCAAAACTATTATATCCAGATGAACAAATGCCACCAGTTGGACAAGCTGTGTTATAGTATCCACCAACACCTAAATTACCATTAACACTCAAAGTGTTTGCACCAGTAGTAGCACCAACAATTAATCTCGCAACATTATCTAAAATCGCAATTCTTATTGAAGAACTATCGGCATACCAATTAGTATCACCAGCAGAATCAACCCATATCTGTTGATATTCACTACCACTGTTTTCAGTCATCTTAATCATTCTACCAGATAAATCTTTAGATTTTAAATCTAATGGGAATTGACTATATGAACAAGATGCACCACTATAACCAGAACAAACGGCACTATCAATAAAAGCATATTCAGAATAAATGGTTGAAGTTACATTAACATTATTATTTACAAATATATCCTCAGCAGTCAATCTATTAGCAACAGAAATATTACCATCATCTGTAAGGTTAATACCACCCTTAAAGAAACTCCATTCACTCTCACTTGCATCATAATATCCTGCACCATCATTAAAATTCAAGTCAGAAGTCGTTGGAGTATTTCTATTGAACATTATATGGTCACCTGAACCTGCTTGAAATCTCATGCCATCTGTAGAAGTAAATTGACAATAAGAACCACCTAAAACATTGCATCTCCATTGTGCAGTTCCAGAAGGATTATAAACCATTAAAGAATTATTTACAGTTAAATGAACTCCTGCAGTAGTGCTTGGAGTAGTTCCAAAACTTCCATTATCAGCAACTATAATTTGACTAAAATCTAATGGAGTATCTAAACTATCCCAATAATTACAATACAAAGCAGAAGGAACGGAAGTTAAGTTTGTTCTTGGAGAATGTTCACTATCATTTCCAACAGTGTAACCTAAATATAAAGGGTCGCTAAAGTCTGCATTAACTCCATGTAATATAACTGTAGCTATACCATTTGTAAAGTTAACATCCATCTCTTCATTCCAAAGTAAGCTACCTGCTGTTGGGTCATCATATATTTTAAAAGAAACATTGTAGGCTCCATCAGTATTTGTTACCCAAGTATCATTCATCAATATTTGGACTGTGAGTTCGTCAGAGACAGCCGAACTAACAAAACTCACTGTGAGCAGTCCGATTAATAAAAACAATACAGCTTTCCAACCCATTGTATTACCTTTTTCTTGAAACTCTTATTGGTGCAAGTCTTCTTGTTGCAGATTTATTCTCTCTACCAAACAACCTATCCACATTTGATACCCAAGCCTCGTCTCCATAACCTCTAAGTGTTGTTCTTTTTTCTCTTAGACTTTTTATTGCAGACCTTCTTCTACTTTCGTATCTTTTTCCGTATCTTTTGGAACCAAGTTCAGTCAACTCTTTACCTATTGCAACATCAAATTTCTTTCTTGCTTTGCCTATTTGAAGTTTCCTTTTCTTTCTGTATTCTTCAAGAGCTTTTAATCTTGCTTGACTTCCTTCTCTTCTTGCGCTTCTTTTTGCACTTTGATACGCTTCTCTTCCTGCTTTGGTTGACAAATCATACCCTGCAAAGACTCTCATCCTTCCTTTAGTGTAATAAAACCTTCCACCACTTCTGCGAATTATCTTTGCTCCACCAGGAATACTTCGGGTTGTTCTATAAATCTTTCCACCTTTTCTATAGTATCTTACTCTTCCCATTATTTGCTCCTCACTGTTTTTGGTTTCTTAATAGTATCTCTATTCAAAAACTTCTGGACTGCATAGATTGTTAAAGCTGTCATGGAAATAAACCCTACTGCGAAAGTCAACCAAACCATCATTATAAATCCAGTCTCTGCATTACTAACCAACGCATCACTTAAAGATGCATTGCCGATACTATCAACATTGGCTTGAACAATATACTTATTTGCTAATAAGATATTCATTGAAAAGAGAAACGCAAAAATAATAAAGATAGGTGCAATAGGAATTGGATTTTCTTTCCTGGAAAGGAACATTGCATCAATGATGAACGATAATGCTATAAAAACAAATACCATTCCGACCCATCCGACTATTACTGCTGTTTCCCAAGCCATCTATTTTACACCTTTTTTATGTTTTTAAATAGTTTATTTAACCAACTGGAGGAGGTGAAGGCTCCACAACTGCTGGTGCATTAAAGTTATTTATGGCATCACCGAGTATTCTTGATGCTTCTAAGAACTTCTCTGCATTGTCTCCGTTCATTTTAAATGTTATGATTAAAATAACAATCATTAATAAACTAACACTTCCAATCATGACAAATGTCCCATATTTTTCTAAGAAACTGCTATACTTAGTAGCACTTCTTTTAAATTCAGTTTGTATCCAATTATTTCTCCCTTCTGGAAATGGCTGAACAACTATGCTTAAATTCCTTAGATGAATCCCCATTGGAATATAATCAAATTTATTGTTACCAAATTTCTTTAAGAATATAGTTCTTTTGCCTGTTGCAGAGGTATTAATTGAATTTAGTTTAGGAGAAGGAATAACTGCTTTTCTATATTTTTTTAATCTAAAAACTTCTGTTTTATCTCCTCTTTTCTTAATCCTACCCTTATCATAATTAACTAAGGTCGCACCGTCTCCACCCTCTTCTAAAACTACAACGTTATATTTCCAGCTCTTCATATTCCAAAAGAACCAACCAGCAAATCCTAATACGGCTAAGGCTAAAATAACTATTATGCTCCCATACATAATACTTCCAAATCCAGAGAACGTATCTCCAAACACACTTGTTACTCCACTTATTTCTACCATTATTCTCCTCTCCTTCTTCCAAAAAGTTTAAATCCAGACTTACCACCTTCTTGAACAACTTCTTTCTTTTCTACTGTGTCTCTGAAGATGCCCAAGCTCAATCCTTTGTTTGCTTTTCTTAATGTAGCATAGACTACATCCCCCAACAATCTTACAACCATAGAAGAAAATTTTTCATCTAATTCAAACTCATTCTCATAATCTGCACCTATTAAACAAATCAAGTCTGTTTCAAACTCATGTGCCATGTGATTTATTACTGCATCAGTAAAATCACTCATAGAAAATACCTTTGATGCATATGGATTTAATGTTAAAAGGACAGCGTTCCTAAAGTCTTCATTGCCTATCGGTTTCCTAACTATAACCCATTGATGTTTCTTTCTGTCATACTCTTGACCCTTCAAATACTTTTCAATTTCTAATAGAACCTCTTTCGGATTAAATAACCATTTGTGAACAGAACTATCCACATTATATCTTGTTCCTACTGCTGTTTCTGAAGTAGGAAAGCTCATCCCAGTATCTTCCAAACTACCACCCATTAAAAGCCAGTGAGTTGTTTAAACAATTTAGACTGTTTTCTCGTTCCAGCTCTTGGTGTAACCCCAGTAACTAACATAGGTTCTCCTATTTTTAAAGATTTCTCTAATGCCAAACCTCTAAATGAAGGAGTTAATCTTCTTGGTGCACCCTTTCTACGCTTAGATTTCTTGCGTTTACGGGGTTTTTTCTCTTCTAAATCTAAATTAAAGTAAGGAACAAATGGTCTTCCCCCTTCCAAGGGTCTGGTGGTTGCTCTTGGTGTAGGTCTTGGACTTGGAAAGGCTTTAAATAAATCTGAAGCCTGAGCAACTCTTGTTTTTTGTTTTGTAGTTTGTCTTTGTGCAGTCTTAACGGTTGGTCTTTGTTTTAATAAAACATCAACACCCAACGCAGTTCCTAATCCCAAATCCAAACCCAAAGCTTGTTTACTTTTCTGTGTTCTTTTAGTCCTGACTTTCGTGACGGACTTTAAACCAAGCCCTTGTTCAAGTTTAGTTTCGCTTTTTAATCCAAATGCAGTAGCAGGTACTCTCTTCTTTAATCCAGGAACTTGCCTTCCTCCTTCACCCAATACATCATAGACCCCCATCCATTCTCTTGGAACTGTCTTTGCTCCGACTGAAGGTCTTTGAATTGTAGCTAAACCTTTACTTGCTCTTGCAGACATTCCTGTTAATTCACTTTCTAAAGTTAATTTAGAAGTTACACCTAACCCTTCTCCACTTGGTTCTTTAAATAAATCGTGTAGTACACTCCTTTGCTTTCCAACCGTTTTAGGTTTCTTTGAAATAATATTTAATCCAAAATCTGATTGGGATTTCGGTGCACCTTTTAATTTGAATAGTTTTGTTTCTGTTGGGGAGAAGAAGAACTTCTCTTTTCCATAAGCTAATTTAAATCCTCTATCTATCTTTGCACCAGAAACGGTGCCTCCTTTGTCAGTAAATAAAGTTATTTTAGTTGGTTTAATATATGCTTTAGACCTATACCCAGACGGTTGTAATCTTTCAAATATTCTTGTAGATAATTTTGTCTCTGTTAACTTTCCAAATTCAGTCAACTGATAACCAGGAGTTGCACCAATATATGCTTCTGCAATTTCATCTCCTTTAGCACCAGTTTGAAATCTTATAAATTCCCCCCGTTCAGTAAACTTTGCACCTCTCTGCTTGATAATATACGCTTCCCCCTTACCTACTCCAGTCATCTCCCCTAAAATCTTTCTATTAATTGTTTTTGATTGAAACTCAGTAGGCTTAACTCTCGTTCCCATTCTAACACTAAAATCTGTAGGAGACACCGTCGCTGTTGGAGTTTTAACCTTAACTGGCTTTATTGTTAAATCCCCTATAAACTTTCCAGTTCCTGAAACTTCTCCTGCTAATTCAGGTCTAACTCTTGAAATTGTTTTTGTTGGTAACTTAAAATCATAAAAAGGAGTTTCTAATACACGGAGTTGTTTTAACTCTAAATCCCTCATAGTTGAACCTTTTATTCTAACTCTTCCACCTTTCCTACTTACTTCTTCAATAAAGAACTCTTCTTCTGCTAAACTTGGTCTAACTGTTGTTCTTTTTACACCAAATAACCTTACTCCCATAACTGGACTTGGTGGGACAAAAGCTAATACAGGGTCAATACCTTTACTTTCATATCTTGCTTTACTATATCCTGTTGCAAAATCAGTTACCCAAGGTTTCAAATAAGGTTTCCTTTCATAAGTTTTTGGTGGTGCAACATAATCCAAATCCATTCGTTTACCTTTAAACTCTTCTCTAAGAAATGTATCACTTACTTTCCCAGAAATAGTTTCAGTTCCCCTTGTTATCTTTCCAGGTAAACCAAATAAACCACTCTCATAAAATTCATCTGACTGTTCTCTAACTTGTTGAAAATAACCTGCCTCTTCTTCTAATTTCTCCCTCTTTCCCTCTAATGTTTCTATCTTCTTGTTAATTCTATCTAATTCAGAAGTATATCTTCTATATTCTTCTTCAGTTCCTACAAATTGGTTTCCTTGAATTTTATCAGCCCATTTCGTTCTAATTCTTTCTGTCCCACTTTCCACGACGGAAACTTCTCTTTCATAAGATTTAACATTAGAAATATACTGTCTTTCCTTTTCCCTATATCTTCTAAGAACTTTGGGGGTTGCAAATTCTTTTATTCTGCCCCACGAAGTTCTAACTCTTTCATGAACGGGTATTCTCTGAGCAGTTATTGTTTCCCCACCGATTTCTGTAACTCCGTGTATAGTACTAACAGTTGGCATAATTAAAACTCATTTTATGTTTTTTTAAACATTGTTAAATCTTTTTGCTCTTTCCTTATTAATGGCAAAGGATAGTTGGTTATGCAACCCCCTATCCACTGCCAAGCCCTCTTTTCTTGCTTCTTCTTCTTTTTCCTTAAACACTTTTGAAACATAATGTGCTTTCTTTCCAAGCATGTTTGCAAGTTTAGTCCTCGGTATTTTACCATATTTTACTGCTATATAAATTAGTTTGTTTATTTGATTTTTATATCCTTTAATTTCTATATCAACTTTGCTCTCCTCTTGGTTAACTTCTTCCATATAATTATCTCTTGCTTCTTGTTTTAATCTAACATATTCTTCTTTGATATAGGGAGCAAAATCTGGAAAGGTTAAGTATGCTAAGAAGTTTCTCGTCTTTCTTTCAATGTAAACTCTCTCGTCAACTTCCATCATTGCTGGAGATTTTCTCTTATATTTTTTTTGTTTATACTTATAAGTCTCGTCTATAAACCAAGGGTCTCTAACGTGTGGGTCACTATCTTTAACATAAGCTATTGCGTTTCCTCTTGAGATAACATTTATCCATAATTTAACTCTATGGTTCCTAAAGTTTTCTGTTAAGTCAATAAATCTTGGGAGAACTAAAATGGTGCATTTATTCTGGAACCTTTCTGTTGCCCACATCTGAACTAAACTTTGTTGTAAGTTACTCATGAAATTCATTTTATATAAACTTCTAATTGCCTCATCAATTAAATAACATTGATATCTTTTTAGTCCATAGAACTCATCCCTAATCTCTTTTTCATTCGGTAAATAAGAAACGTTATCTTCCAAATCAAATCGTTTATCTATCAATGCACCGAGGACAACTCCCAATGCAGACTTACCCTCTCCTTCATCTCCAGTAATTGCTATTACTATATCTTTGTCCAGCCTTAATCTTTTCCTAATGTTTGACGCTAATCTTCTCAGTGTTAAATCAATTTCCTCTGGTTGGTAATGGTCTAACAACCTTTTGTATTCAAGTTTAGTTTCCAAGTAATGCCCTCGCTATTCTTGTTCTTCCACTTGTTTTTTCTGTAAGTGGTATGCCTACCTTCAAAACTTTTTGTCGTACAACTAAGATATCTTTATGAAAGTTCTGCAATCCTTCTAACAATTCTAAAGGAACTTCATCAATTCCGTTCTCAATATCTAACTTCCAATCCCGAAACAGCGACGACAAATCGCTTTCTTTTACATCCCATTGCTCAACAAACTTCTCTTCCATTAATGGTCTGTAACAATTACAGTAAAGTTCCGTCAGTAAACCATAATAAACTTCAACATAATTTAATTCACCTGATTTTACCATGACGGAAACTTCACTAAGGGTTACAATTAGTTCGTTCCACCTCTTAAACTCGTCAACCCAAGGTTGAAATTCGCTCTCCTTAGAGCTTAATTCACCCAAAGAAGGAGGATTAGTATGTTTAGTTGGCATAGTAGGTGAAGCGCACCAGGATTTTTAAGCCTTTCTAAAAAAGAAACTATTAGATGGTGGTAACTAAAACCGAAACACTTATAAGCAGGAACACATTGAGCACAATGTGTTCCACAATGGAAAAAAACAGAGACGAATTTTCAATAACTCCGAAATTGGAATGGCTTCAAGAACATGGTTTGGCTATCGCACTGATAATGATATTAATAATGATAATCTTTTTTATCTATGGGGTAGTAACATATGGAGAGTATGTTAAGTATATTAATACTGAGCCATGTGATGCTTGTGAGAGAATGAAAAACAAGTTCTGTATAGATAAGGGAGAGATGCATGAAGACAATAAGTTTAACTTCAGCTTAGACCTTCCAGAAACATGATACCAATAAGAGGAGAGAAACCCAAAAAGAAAAAGAACTTTCGTAATTATAAATATCAGCCCTGGCAATACCAAAAGATTTTGCAAAAGGGAGATATTCCAGATTACAATGATGTAATTGTTATTGCAAAAAATATTACTAACCCGAGAACCCAAGCACTCTTTGTCTTATTATATTTAACAGCAGGTAGAATTACTGAAGTTGTTGGTACATTAAGAAAGAAAGACATTGCCTTAAAAGAAATCAAAGACCGACAAGTTATGTTAATCAAGATGGTTAACAGAAAGCATAAGAAAAGACGGTTCAAATATATTCCTGTCCCTATTGACAAAGAACATATCTTAGTTGAAATGATTATTAGATATTTAGCCCCATTATATGATAACCAAATACTGTTTGACTTCCAAAAAAGCAGAGCCTACAAGTTAATTAGGAAGTCAACCAACATGGGTTGCCATTGGATTAGACACTTAAGGCTTACTCATTTGGTTTTGGACTACGACTTTAATGAACATATCCTAACTAAATTTGCAGGATGGACAGATGCAAGACCATCTAAACATTATATTGAATTAAGAATAAGTGACATTCTGGATAGTTATTAAAAACCCTGGGGAGAATGGACTTACCCCCCAAGGAAAAAGAGGTGATATAAGTTCTAAGGAGGAATCCATAGAGATGAATCCATAGAACTTAATTAAATTAGTATCTACATTATTTAAACATTTCTATATCCCAAAACCAAATGGGTCTTGGGTTTCTTTTGTTTCTTTCTTCTTCTTAGGAGTTCCAAGTCGTTTCTTTCTTAAGGTTGCCAACTCATCCTTAAGCTTTTTAGTCTTCAAAAGTTCTTTCTCCCTTTCTATTTGAGCCTTTAATCTCTTAGGTTCATTAGCTTTGTATTGTTGATATTCACCAACTAACTTCTTAGTTCCACTCTTTACATCAGAAAAGAAACCTGGTTTCTTTTTCTTCTTGGTCATTTCTTTTTCTTTCTCCTCTTCTTTCTAATTAACTCTCTCTCTTTAACCGAGACACCTAAAAAGGCATCCCCCAATACAATTCCAAGCTTTCCCATTTACTTAGATAAGTGTCCTTGTCATTTTATCACTTCCTTAACACATAAACCTTTCTGCCCTTCCTACGGACTGGTTTATAACGAGGGTTGCCTTTTCGTTTTGCTCCACGACCCCTTTCCCAAGGTTCTTTAGACCTTCTTTTTGCATCTTGTTTGTAACTCATGTTTTCACCTTCATTTGTTTCTTTAGTTTTGAATATGGTTTTTTAATTACCTTTCCCTTAGTGTCAACAATATAGTAACCTTCAATCCTATATGAACTCTCTGATTTTCTCCTTCCTTTAGTAAACCCTAATACTGAACCTGGTTTATTGGAATAAAAAAATCCCGTCATGTTTTCAACCTCATCTGTTTTTTCAACGGAGAATACAAATCTTTCTTCTTTCTCTTTGCTCTTTTGTATTTCATGTAATCATTATAGGAATAGCCTTTGCCTTTGAAACCCTTTATCCTACCATCTTTAGTCAGAACTATACTCTTACCAGTCTTCTCGCAATAGTTATTCAAATCTTTAATACTATTGACAACTCCGTTTTTCATAATCTTTTTTTGAATTGAGTATTTTTAAAGGTTATTTAATCTTTTTTCAAGTTCATCAAAACACTCTTTACAATACCAATCAACATCTTCTTCTTTAACATTCTTAGGCAAATCTTTACCAGTGTCATAATCTAAATCTGCTTTACACTTATGGCATTTCATCTTACCTCTTTAATACTAATTATCATATCTCGTGGAATACAAGTATGATGTTTAATTAAACCAACATCAAAAATAGTATATCCTAAAACAATATAATCTGGCTTATCGACTATCAAAAAACCAAGACTTCTACTTAATACAGGACTTAATTCATTTCTAATTTCATCTATTGTGAAACTATCCATACTTGATTGTGCATCTAACCACACAACATCAACTTTTTTATAAGCAAGACAGCCTTTAAATTTTTCAATATTATATTCTTTTGCCAGTTTAACATTAACCTTCATCTTTCAACTTCTCCACTTCTAACAATCCCAATACATCTTCAATTTTAATAAAATAACCATCTTTAGATTCAACCATAAATCTAACAATACCACCCTTATATCTTGGTAATTTCAGCACTTCGTCTATGGCTTCTTTGCGACCTAATTGTGTAGCCTCAAATAAAACATCATGTAATTTTAACTTTTCTATTTTGTTCTCCTTCTCTTCCCATTTACACCTTCTCATAAAAATGTGCTGAGGATACCCAACCATTTATGGTTGGGAGGAATTGCGAACCTCCTGTAAATTTAGTTCTTTGATAATATCTAAAACTAATTCTTTTGGGATGCTTCCCTTTTCGTAACTATTCAATTTCTTTGAAGTCCATTCACTTCTTCCGTTCCCACAACTATCTTTATGCTTTTCTTTATGATTACAAACCTTACCTTTAAATCCAAAATTATTCCATAATCTTGTTTGTTTCCTAAATGTCTTTCCATACATACAATAAGAAACATCTGTAAAAGGCAAATCTCTCATAAAATATTGAAACTTTAATGTTCCTGTTTGAGGATTTTCTATAACCCAATATTTAGGTTTTAAAGCCAAAATTAAAGAGATAGTTTTTATTACCCACATATTGCTCAATTCAATATAAGATGTTCCTGTTCTTTTTGCATGTGAGTAATCAATACAAGGAGGAGAAGCCCATAAGAAAAAAACATCTTTAGGCAATTCGCTAACATCAACTTTCAAAATATCTTTACATAAATCTGGTTCTGTCTTTAGATTATTATCTAAAGTAAATATCTTAAATCCATTTTCTTTAAGAGTTTCACTAACCGATTTTGTTCCTGAAAATAGTTCTATTGTTTGTTTTGCCATTTTTCTTTAAGATACCCTACCCCCAACCTCCTTTTTTTTAGTTGTAAAATAATAACTTGTTCTTGACTTACATGACCCGAAGGGGAAAAGTTTAAGTTGGGGGTTCTGCGTGAGAAACCCCACGCTTTAGCGTGATTTATTTGGGAGTATGTCATTTTGTTCTCCTTTATTTATGTCCATTTACTCTTCTCCAATTCTTCTCACATTCACCAATATGAACAACTGTAGTCTTTCCAACAATTACATACTCTTCTTTACTTCCAATTTCTCTTTTACAACTCCAACATTTACCTACTATTACCATCTTAGTTTCCCTCAAATTCCACTCCTCATCTATTTTCGTTTTATCAACACACTTTCCACATAAGCATCTTGGCGAGTGTCCTTCTGATAAATATTTCATAAAATCGTAGGCTGGATACCCATGACTTTCAGTCGTGGGAGGAAAGCAAACTCACCTCCGACAGTGTTTTTTGACTTAATCTTCGTTCAGCTATATCACAATATTCTTTTACTAATTCAATACCTATAAACTTAAATCCTTCTAGCTTACAAGCCTTGCCTGTGCTACCGCTACCCATGAATGGATCTAACACAATTCCACCTTTTGGAGTAACCAATCTAACCAGATATTGCATTAGTTTTGTTGGTTTTACTGTTGGATGGTGGTTGTGTCTTATTACAGGGGTTTTTCCATCTCTTCTATCAATATCACTCCATTTATCTCCGTTTGAATTAACTACTGGTT
>Ga0208015_1000465_pt1 | contig 21462 bp, 15 predicted proteins | sample 26BtaG_FD_184101 | JGI IMG/M metagenome (GOLD analysis project Ga0208015, IMG submission 184101) | Marine viral communities from Cariaco Basin, Caribbean Sea - 26B_WHOI_OMZ_CsCl (SPAdes) (version 2) | ecosystem: Environmental > Aquatic > Marine > Oceanic | place: Caribbean Sea: Cariaco Basin...
GGTTTGCAAAGTCTTAGTCGCTTGCTGACCCAGAATTTCAGGGACGACAGGGTCTTGCGTACCATGATTAATCAGAATAGGGATGTTTTTATTAGCATCGCTGAATTCGATATGGTCATTAGTAGCCAAATACGTTGATAGCGTCAGTAGACCTGCTAGCTTTTGCGAATAGCTGAGCGCCGTATGATAAGCCACTGCCCCACCTTGCGAGAAGCCAGCGATAACGATATTTTCCGCAGGCACGCCACGAGCAATCTCACGCTCAATCAAGTCATTGATATTTTGCGCAGACTTCTTAATCTGTACCACATCAACTTTGCGATCGATGCTCATCTCAAGGATGTCATACCACGCCGGCATCACCATGCCACCATTGATAGTCACCGGAATCTGCGGAGCATGCGGAAATAAGAAGCGCACGGCTAAATCTGAACGTAGGCCTAGCTCTGGGACGACAGGTTCAAAATCATGACCGCTCGCGCCCAAGCCATGCAGCCAAATTACGGCATTGTTAATGTCTTTATTGGCAGGGTTATGTTCTACGATTACGCAGTCTAAATAATTGCTCATTTTCTATCCTTTTAGGTCGTTTGATTAGGTCTTGTCACGGTGTCTCTATGGGACGATATATTTAAACGGTCATACCATTGTCATCAATGCTTCAACTCTTTTTAGTAGCTTATGTCTATCTCTACGGGCTTATTTAACAATATTAGGGCGTTGAGCTTATTTGCAACAATCCACCTACTTTATAACCCGGACTTGTTGATGCCTTATCTATTTTTTCGCTAGTTTTTGCCTATAGCCATTTTATATTAGCTATTTATTTTAGAGGACAGTTTACATGACAATATTAATTAATGCAGGGCAAACCCTGACTCCAAGGATGACCCTCAAAAGAGCCATCAAATTCGCCACTATCGTGCCACTCTTATCCGCCAGTACGCTACTAATAATGGGCTGCGATGAGGATAACGATAGTGCTCTGGTAGTACCTTCTACGCCTACGACACCCACGCAGCCTGCCAATCCTAATGCTGGACAATTAGTAGCCTACAGTTACGGGGTACGGCCCTTTTATTTAGTCGACGATATGGATTCAGGGCCTTTAAAAAAAGAGTTGCTCGCCTGCAAGTCACAGACCCCAAAGAAGACAGACTTCTCTATCTCTCATCGCGGCGCTCCCTTACAGTTTCCTGAGCATACTTACGACAGCTATATGGCCTCTGCTCGCATGGGCGCCGGTATTTTAGAGTGTGATGTTGCGTTTACCAAAGACGGTGAGCTGGTCTGCCGCCATGCCCAAAACGATTTACATACCACCACTAATATCGTTGCTACACCGCTAGCCAGTAGCTGTACAGTGCCACCTGCTATAAACGTAAACGGTAATTTGAGTAACGCTGCCAACATCGAATGTCGTACCTCAGATATTACTGCCGCCGAGTTTAAAAGTCTAAAAGGTAAAATGGACGCCGCCAACACCAGCGCAACTACTATTACATACTATATGAATGCCACTGCACCTTGGCGTACCGATTTATATGCGCAAAATGGCGAAGTACTGACGTTAAAGGAACATATCGAACTGACCAAAAGTCTCGGTATGAAGCATACGCCAGAACTCAAAGAACCCGTCGTAGCCATGCCATTTAATGGTTATACCTTAGACAATTATCGTCAGCAGCTCATCGATACCTATAAAGCTGCAGGAGTTGCTGCCAGTGATGTCTATCCGCAGTCTTTTAATATCGCCGATGTAGAATACTGGCTAAAAAACGACCCTGACTTTGGGTCGAATGCGGTTTATCTTATTGATGATAGTAATGAAACCGCAGCGGGCAAGACATTTGATAAAAACGACCCGAGCACTTGGCTGCACAGTATGGCGGATATTAAAGCTCGAGGGATAAACATCATTGCACCCGCCGCTTGGCTACTGGTCACTAGCGATGGTAATGGTAACCTACTGCCTTCCGAATACGCAAAGCAAGCTAAGGCCAACGGGTTAGAGATTATCACTTGGTCACTTGAGCGTTCTGGCCCCTTAACTGGCGGCGGTGGTTGGTACTATACCGGTCTTGAAGATGCTATTAATAACGATGGCGATCTCATGACTTACATCGATGTGTTGGCAAAAGATGTGGGAGTGAAAGCTATCTTCTCGGATTGGCCTGCGACGGTCAGTTATTATGCTAATTGCAAAGGTCTGTAGTACTTTGAAAACTTAGAAACCATAGTCTCGGCAAAACCCTTAACCGCCAACTTAATCTAGATTAGGTTGGCTTTTTTATGCTAGATTTATTGTCCTATTTTGAGGGCTATTTATGTTGGATATTTTAAGTCCTTTATTAGCAGATACTTCAATCTGGCTCTATGTCGGCTTGTTTGTAGCAGGCGTGGTCGCCTTTGTCGTTTCAACCGTCTCTGGCGGTGGCGGTGCCCTACTCTTAATACCGTTGACCTCCTGGTTAATCGGTGCTGCTTCCGCTCCACCTGTCATTAACCTAGGCACCTTTATTGGGCGACCCGTACGCTTATATCTCTTCTGGCGTGATATCGACTGGCAGTTGGTTCGCTACTACGCGCCCAGTGCCTTAATCGGCGCTTGGCTAGCAGGATTACTATTTAGCAAATTAGATGCGCAATGGATTCAACTGGCGGTTGGCGTGTTTTTGGCCTCGACGATATTACAGTACCGGTTTGGCAAAATTGATAAGACCTTTACTATGCCGAAAGCAGGGTTTGTGCCCTTAGGTTTCCTCGTGGCCTTTATCAGTACGCTAGTCGGTGGCTTAGGACCCGTGATGAATCCCTTCTATATGAATGCGGGTCTGCAAAAAGAAGACTTAGTCGCTACTAAAACCGCTAATGCTTTTATTGTAGGCTTCGCACAGATTGGCAGCTATACCTTCTTTGGTATCCTGACCTCTAAGCTATGGTTATTTGGCTTAGTGCTAGGCTTAGGAGCGACGGTAGGCAATGTTATCGGCAAACGTTTTTTAGCCAATATGAGTGTGCGCCAATTCCGTAGTGCCTTGATTGCTTTAATGGTAATTAGTGGCGCGCTGATGATTTACCATAACTGGCAAATTCTGTTACCTTCTTAACATCCTCTTTTTAATATCTTTTTTTAGTCTCCCTCTTCTTAATCTCTTGCTTATTGACCACTTTCTTATTAATTTACCTAGGCTTGACCGTTCTGTGAGCTTTTAGATAACCTTTCCTTATTAGCCTATCCTTGTAACTCGTACGCTACAGTCTGTTAATCACTGACTTCTCACCGATTTTTCATAAGTTTTTCACCATATCTAGGGGCTTATCGAACAGCACGCTGGGCAAACTATGCTACGATAATCGCATCCTATGACCGAGCGCCCCTCATGAGTACTTGTCCACATATTTTACTGGTTGAAGACGACCCTGCTATCGCTACCTCGCTAAAGGTGACTTTTAAACGTGAGGGCTGGCAGCTGACTTGGTTAGATAATGCGAGCGCCGTGTTGCCTACTCTAGAGACCTTGCTGACTGCGGAAGTACCGCTCACTGCGATTATATTGGATGTGGGGTTGCCCGATGGTGATGGACTGAGCTTATGCCAACACATTCGCCATGCGGATACCATTGGAGCACAGACCGACTTACCGATTCTATTTTTGACGGCGCGCAGTGATGAGGTCGATCGTATCTTAGGCTTAGAGATGGGCGCGGATGATTACTGTGCCAAGCCTTTTAGTCCGCGCGAATTAGTGGCCCGTCTCAAGGCCATTTGGCGCCGTGAGCAATTAATTACGCAAGCTCAAAGTGAGCCTAGTCTGGCTACTACGGCGAACGAGCCGCAGCAAATATCTTCACCCTATGGCAATTGGGTTTATCAACCGCTCGATTATAGCTTGCACTGGCATGAGCAAAAGCTAGAGCTAAGCAATACTGAGCGCAAACTGTTAATGGCACTGCTAGCGGGTCCCAAACAAGTCTTTAGCCGTGAGCAATTGTTAGAAGCCATTAGCGACTATCCTGACCACCGTCTTGCCCGCACTATCGATAGTCATATCAAGTCTATCCGCAAACAGTTGGCGAAAGTTGATGGCGACCTTGAAGTTATTCATACCCACCGCGGTTTAGGCTATAGCTTAAGCCCAGCATAAGCAGTTATAAACGACCCTATGCCTACCCCCTCTCCTCACGCTAATAGCAAACCACCCGCCAGCTCTGCTCAGCAGCAAGTAGACCCTGACGAGCCCATCCCTGAGCAAAATTTAGCCTCGGCTGCGCACAATTGGTATGCCAAACTGCACCCTATCGGCGCGCCAGCAGAAACGCTAAGTGGCACCCAAAGTAAGGCCAAGTCAATCACTAGCCAACCCCTTAACCTCAGTATTTTCTTTCGTATTTGGCTAGCAGTAGCGGTCATTATTATCGTATCGAGTGTGGTCGCTTTTACCCAACTTTTTGAATATGTTAAACCGACCACTCAGCAAGTGATTGAAGATACGTTGGTCGATACGAGTAAACTCTTAGCCGTCAGTCTCAGACCGCCTATGCAGACCGGGATGCTGTATAACGACGACTATCAAGCTGTTTTAGACCAAGCTTTTATAGGCCGTAAACTGAGTAAAGCCAGTACCTTAAAGCTAAATCCCAACCAGCAACGGGCGGCAGATACCCCCACACCTTGGTATCATCTCAAAACCCACAGTAGCTTTCGCGTATACGTCACTGATCCACAAGGGTTAGTGATTTATGACTCACGACAAGGGGATAATAATGCAGAAGGACAGGACTATAGCCGTTGGAATGATGTTTATCTAACCTTGCAAGGTCAATATGGGGCTCGTAGTACGGCGCAGCGGCCTGGTGATAGCACCTCTTCGGTGATGTATGTCGCCCAGCCTATCGAAAGCGCTGAAGGCACTCTATTAGGCGTGGTCAGTGTAGGTAAGCCCGTCGCGACTATCGTGCCGTATTTGGAAGCCACGCGCAGTCGTATGCTGACTGCCCTACTGGTCATTAGTGCGTTGGCTTTGATTATGGCAGGTCTAGTCGCTTGGTGGCTAAAACAGAGTATGGCATTGGTTGCTCGCTATACCCGCTCTCTAGCCAAGCAAACCGATAAGCCCTATTTCTATTTGGGTCGTGAGCTTAATGAGTTGTCCGATACTATCGAAGGTATGAAAGACCGTTTGGAGAATCGCGCTTATGTCACGGATTATGTGCATACGCTGACCCATGAGCTAAAGAGTCCGCTCACTGCCATTCGTGCTAGCGGTGAGTTGTTAGAAGACCCTTCTTTAGAAGAAGAAGACCGTTTGATGCTCAGCCAAACTATCACTGAGCAGAGTATCAAACTACAGTCGCTGATAGATCGCTTACTGCTATTGGCTACTGTTGAGCAGCCTACCTTTAAGTTGCAAAAAGAGCCGTTAGATATTCCCGAGCTATTACAGTCCTTATTGGCGTTAGCGCAGGTCAAGTTACAGCAACGCCACTTACCTGAAATCCCACTATGGATTAATGAGCAGCCTATTGATAGCACTACTCTGGCTCAGGATAGCTCTTTAGCGCATAGCCTAACGTTATTCGCAGATAAGTTTTGGCTAAGCCAAGCGCTGCAAAACGTGCTCGATAATGCGATTTATTTTGCGCAATCGCAAGTTATTATTAATCTACGTCCCCATAGTGACAGCTTACAAATTGATATCTTTAATGATGGCGCGCCCATTCCTGATTACGCGTTAGCCAAGGTGTTTGATCGCTACTTTAGTCTATCGCATCAGGCGCTATTTTCGAGCGATCCTAACCGTTCTCCAATGCAAGCGAAAAAAGGCACGGGACTAGGACTCACCCTAGTCAAGCAAGTGATTGAACATCATGGCGGTGAGATTAGTATCCGTAATATTTCCAAAGACAACATGCGGCCATTGGACCCAACCACAGCAAAGGACAACGCTACCCTAATTCAGCCAGCGACTAACGGGGTATTGGTCACCATAGAACTGCCATTAGCTGCCCCTATCCTTCATGATTAACAAGCTATTACTAGCTGCTACCATCTTCTGCCCTAGGTTTAAACCAATCCGTTTTTAATCCCATTCCGCTACTGCTTTACTCTCGCCTAAATTCCATATTTTTTTCATTAATGACGCATCATATTTTCTTATCGTTACCGTAAATTAGTCGCTAAGCACACTATCAGCTTGACCTTATAGCCGACTGATGATGCTAGCTTTTATAACGATAACGAGGATGCCCCATGCAAAAAGCCCTAATCATAAAACTGTCCATCATCGGCGGCCTTTGCCTTATCTTTGCCATTGGCCTCAACCTAATGCAATCCTTAGTCTATGAGCGTCAGCAGTATTCAGATACCGTCATTAACGAAATTAGCAGCCAACACGTCAATCCCCAAGAGATTATCACTCCGTTTATCGCAGTACCGACGACTATCACCCCGGCTTGCAACCCTGAAAAAGAACGCAGTTGCCGTCCCGCTTTTGAATTATCCATACCACAGCTTGCCAGCATGACCCAAGCACAGCAGTCGCTAGCGGTCAGCACGGATACTTACCAGCGGGGTATCTACCATGCCACCAGCTATCAAGGCGATGTCACTTTTAAGCAGCAGTATAAACTGAGTGCTCCTGCGGCTCTAACCATTCCTACCTCTACGACGGTGGCGACACCTACAGCTAGCGTAGTTGCTTCTGAAAACATCGACCTTAGTGCTTATATTAAACAAGGCGCTAACATCAGTTATGCTTGGAACGACGCCCGCTTAATCATCCCTGTCTCTGACCTACGCGGGGTCTCGCAACTGCCCGTTGTCCAGGTCAATGGAAAAACAATGACTGCCAACTATCCCGTTACGCCGAAGATGGCAGGCTTAAGCTATGTTGAAGTGGTCCTACCCGCAGATTTATTCCAACAAAAGACCCTGCAAATCACCGTAGATTTACCCCTCATGGGTTTAAGTGCGGTACGTACCATCCCGTTAGGCCAGCAGTTCAGTATGACTATGGCTAGCGACTGGCACGCTCCGAACTTTATTGGCCAAGCGCTACCCGCCGAGAAGACTTTTACCAATCAAGGCTTTCAAGCGGAGTGGGAAAACCAATACCTTACTGTCGCAAACAATCAAATGCTGACTCAATGCCTGACCACCTCAGGGGCCACCTGCGAGATTCATTCTAATCTCTATCCTGTGGGTATGGACGATAGTATCGATGCTATGTATCAAGCAGATGTGGCGGTAGTAGCAGCGAACGAAGCAGCAGACTACCGCTCCGTACAAAACATCCAAATGAATGGTTTTGGCGTAAGCTTTGCCGAGCCTAATAATGTCTATTTACAGACCGAACGAGCGATGAAATATGCGCTGTTATTAATAGTGGTCTCTTTTGGTACTTTCTTCTTGTTCGAAATAATCAAGTCGCTGCGTATACACCCTATCCAGTACTTGCTCGTCGGCTCAGCCTTATTGGTATTTTACGTATTACTGCTGCCCTTAGCCGAGCAATTTGTCTTTTGGCAGGCTTATGCTATTGCTGCAACGGCCTGTGTTGGACTGATCGGTTGGTATACCTATTACGTGCTCAATAGTGTCAAACGGGCTGCGATATTTACAGCGATTTTAGGGGGATTGTATGGCGGGTTTTATGGCCTATTAACCGTAGAGGATCTTAACCTACTGCTTGGCGCCATCTTCTGCTTTGTATTGATTGCCAGTGTCATGATGCTCACGCGCAAAATTGATTGGTACCGAGTCGCCTAGCGGTCATGGAAACAGTTTATAAACTCTTAAATTGACTAAGGATATCTTATGAAACCTACAATCGATAACATTACTAATCCGCAATATCACGTGGGCAGTATGCCGGCACTAGCAGAGAATTTTCTACTCTCGCTACCTACTACTACTTTAATATCAAATAGCTCGGGTAAGGCTGCTTGCTATGCTTTAGCCGTCGGTAGTACTCGGCAAGAATGTCTAGCTTATCTGGAGCAGCGGAATATAACGAGTATCAGCTTTGCCCATTGGCTAGCTGTACCCGCCCTACAGTTACTGTTAGTCTTTCGGGGTCAACAGTGCATAGCCGTAGAGCAGCAATTACTAACACCCTAAAAAGGTAAATTAAGAATAGCCTGTTAAAATAGACGACCATAAAAAAAGCGAACCGGTCAATAGCCTGTTCGCTTCTTAGTATTTGATATTTGGTATTTGAGTGCTAGCTTAAGCAAATTTACTTTTGGAGTATCTAGCCAACCTAGTGTTATTTATAACTTTTATAAAGCCGCCAAGGAATTTTAGGCAAAAAAAAAGCGACCCCACCAGCACATCCTCGGCACACATTGTATCCACTACCGTTGCTACCTTCCGGTCCTGGCGGGATTTGCAGTACAATGTTGCGAGGCTACCAATGGAGCCACCAAGGCGTATTATACCGATGTTTATTTGAATTACAAGTCTTCAGGTAAATTATCTGCCCTAATTTGCGCTCTATGGCTTAGCATTAGCTAAAATCATGCAACTTTCCATCGACCGCCCTATTAGAATTTATCCAATAGCAGACCGCCAAGTCTTTGCAACTCCTCTATAAAATATAGCTCTGACCGAGTCTCTAGTTATTTATTCTAATAATATTTTGTTACAATTGCTTGATACCCTATACAGATAAGGCTGTTCAGCTCACAAAACAAACCTACTATCTGTTAAATAAATAGATAAAAATAGAACCTACCTAATAGCGTCTGCTAACTTCTAATAGCGGTTTAATTTATAAACACATAAGTCATGCACACGCTATTACCCTATACAATAATAACTGAGGTCTCCGACTATGAAAAACCATCTAAAAAACAGTGCGAAAAAAGCCAATAAAAGCTTAATCGCTTCTGGCGCCGCTTTATCTCTATCCGCACTAATGGCTATGAGTACTAGCGCCCACGCTGAGCCTACAGGCTACAACCAGCTGACGTTTAATACTGAAGTGAAATCAGAAGTCGCCAACGACGAAGTACGGGCTACTCTATATAAAAAAGCGCAGGCGACCGATGCTAAGACTTTAGCTAAAACTTTGAATACGGCGGTAAACTCTGCCGTGGCTATAGCTAAGCGCTACCCTAGCGTTACGGTTAAAACAGGTCAGCAAAATACTTATCCACGTTATGATAAAAATGACAAAATTATCGGTTGGACGGGGCAGGCGAATATCGAATTAAAAAGCACGGACTTTACCGCTACCAGTCAATTGATTGCTGATTTGCAAGAAACGTTAGTGATGGATAATCTCTCTTTTGGCGTATCAGAGCCAAAGAAAGACGAATTAGAACGCCAACTTATGGTCCAAGCCTCGCGAGCTTTCCAAGATCAAGCGAAGACCATGACTAGCGCTTGGGATGCCAAAGGCTACCGCGTGATTAATGTTAATCTAAATACGGGCAACAACTACCCTCGCCCTATGTATGGCGCGATGATGAAGACGGAGTCGATGAGCGACTCTGTGCCTGCACAAAACTTTGAGTCTGGTAATAGCACCATCACGGTCACCGCTAACGGTACGATTGAACTTGTTAAATAATATGTGCTTATAGCTCGATAGCTAGTTTGCTAAACTCACTTATTATCTAGATTAGTTTAGACATAAAAAAAGCTGTTCCTAATGCTAGGGACAGCTTTTCTCATTTTGAAAGTCAGTTTTACTATCCGCTATTATATTAAATAAAAGGCCTATTATTTAAAAGATGAGCTGTTATTTAAAAGCTGAGCTGGTCTTTACCGGTGTCTTAATCGCTGACCCTTGTTCCCCAATGGCTTGCGAGGCAGCATCTTTTATTTCGTCACTACTCTTATCTTTATGCAATTTAGGTAGCGCAGCTTGGGGTAGATTCCGTTGCTGCATCTGCAAATAAAGCTTTTGTGGCCATGATAATTTTTCATAAGCCTTGAGCTGCTCAATAAGTTGCTGCTCTTTTAACTTTTTCTGCTGTAATACAAAGGTATTTTGCAGGATATAAATGGTTTGCTGGACTTCAGCAATGACCACCCCTTGCTCATTGCTAATTTTCCCAGCAATCTGGTGCTCACCAGGGAGCATATCAATCGTAGCCAGCTGTGCGGTCGTCCCTTGCGCCACTTCATTACCATCCAAATAGATGGCTACTGTATCCGCCGCTTTTAATACCGGTGACACCGCCAATTGAATATCGATAGTTTGTGCAGGGCGGCGATAGGCTTGCGAGCTTGCCGGCGTGGTCATAGTTAAACGATAAGTGGCTGACGTAGAGCTCGCTACAGACTTAGTGGTTAGCGCGGGTGGCGTATTATTTTGTACGGTTAGCGATTGCCCAGCGTTTTTATTAGCGCCCGTTGCAGAGCTTGCTAGGGCATTGCTCCCAGAAGTAGCAGTGCCAGGACGCGCCGTCGCAATCTGAGTATCACTCACCTGTTTACTGTTATCTTGTTGATAGCTATCAGGACGGTCGGTAAAGGTAATACGCCCTGTCTCTTTATCGACGACTTTATAAATAGACGCGGCTTGCCCCGTTACCGCTGTCAGCGCTAGGACAGAAAAGGCCAAGGTAAGGCTAGCAGATAAATTAGTAAGGGATTTCATCATATCTCTTTGTCATATTAAGATGGGGCTAAAGTAAGGTTACTATAGCAATTATCCCTACTTTGTACCATTGCGACAGCGCAATAAAGATAGAGGAATAGAAATAGCTTTCTAAATAAGAACCACTGGGCAAATAAAAAATCCAGCCAAAATTAATCTGGCTGGATTTCATTAAACAAGAGATTTGTCGATAGGAATGGGATTTAGATTAGTACTGTTTAGCGAAATGTCTCGCTATTAGTCATTCCCAATCGGCTATAAACTAGCAGCTGTAGTACATATCGAATTCGATAGGATGAACCGTGATGTTCAAGCGATCAACTTCTTCTTGTTTTACAGCAATGTAGGCATCTAGCATATCTTTACTGAACACATCGCCTTTTAGCAAGAAGTCATGGTCTTCTTTTAGGGCTTGTAGCGCCACTTCTAAGTTTTCAGCTACTGTTGGGATTAGCGCTTCTTCTTCTGGCGGTAAGTCATACAAGTTTTTGTCAGCCGCATCACCAGGATGCATTTTGTTTTGGATACCGTCAAGGCCGGCCATCAACAAGGCTGCAAAAGCTAAATATGGGTTGGCCGTTGGATCAGGGAAGCGAGCTTCTACACGGATACCTTTAGGGCTACTCACATGCGGGATACGGATAGAGGCTGAACGGTTACGGGCTGAGTAAGCCAGTTTAATAGGCGCTTCGTAATGCGGGACTAGACGCTTATAGCTGTTCGTCGATGGGTTCACGATAGCGTTTAGCGCGCGAGCATGCTTAATGATACCGCCGATGAAGTATAAAGCGCTTTCAGACAAGCCAGCATATTCATCACCAGCAAAGGTGTTGACGCCATCTTTAGAGATAGACATATGCACGTGCATCCCTGAACCATTATCACCCACTAGTGGCTTAGGCATAAAGGTAGCCGTTTTACCAAATTGGTGCGCGACGTTATGCACGATATATTTAAACTGTTGCACTTCATCCGCTTTACGAACCATTGTGTTGAATGATACGCCAATTTCAGACTGGCAAGATGCCACTTCGTGATGGTGTACTTCGACACGATCTGGACCCATAACGTCTTCTAAACGTTGGCACATAACCGCACGTAGATCTTGCGAGCTATCGATTGGTGGGACCGGGAAATAACCGCCTTTAACGCGTGGACGGTGGCCCATGTTACCCCACTCGTAGCTTTCATTCGTCGACCAAGCGGCTTCTTCAGCGGTAATCTTCGAGCTTGAGCCTGACATATCTACAGACCATTTCACATCGTCAAATACGAAGAATTCTGGCTCTGGACCGAAGTATGCCGTATCACCGATACCGGTAGACTTGAGGTACTCTTCAGCACGGCGAGCGATTGAGCGTGGGTCACGGTCATAGCCTTGCATGGTCATAGGCTCGATGATGTCACAAGTTACCACAATCGTTGGCACATCAAAGAACGGGTCAAGGAAAGCCGTTTCTGGATCTGGACGTAGGATCATATCTGACGCTTCGATACCTTTCCAACCAGCGACTGATGAGCCGTCAAACATTTTGCCATCTTCTAAGACATCTTCATCGATAGTAGCCGCTGGATAGCTGATGTGCTGCTCTTTACCACGGGTATCGGTAAAGCGAAAGTCTACCCATTTAGCACCAGTTTCTTCGATGAGATCAAACAGTTTGTTCGACATAAAAGCACTCCATTATAGTGATTGTTTAATTAAGTATTGCGTAAATCTTGCGTGAACATCGTTTAAAGAGCGTCAAGCTCGTTATTGGTTATCTTGCTTAAATAAGTGTGGCAGCTATCCATTTTGATAACAGCAAATCAAGGTCTCGGCAAGGCCAATTATCAATAAAATATTATCGATGGCATGAGGTCATATTCTGCGCCTAAGTATAGGTGAAGACGCTATAAAATCATAGGCTCGATTACTAAGCCGCTACTCCCTATTCATGATATATAGAGACAAAGCTCACTCAATATGGTCGTAATTATTCCCTAATCTTACCTTTGCCTTACTTTTATTATGGGTGCAAACCCTATGCCATCTTTTACCCCTTGATAGATAACCGCTATTTTAGCCTTTAACCGCTAAATGAATAGTAATTGCACCATTTTTGCGCTTAATCTTGATTAAAATTTCACTACAATAGCGCACAGCTAATTATTCTTTCATTAATGCACTAAATTGGTTCAATTGATTAGCTCTTCACTCGCTACCCTACTCTATCCTTTATCCCTATCATTAAGTTAAAGGCTTATCTACCAAGCCACTTACTTATCAGACCATTATATTTAATCCCTCGACAAATGATGCTAAGATAACCTGCCCAAATCCATCTAAAATATAACTTTTGCGAAAGCTTAGCGCCCCTATCTGATGAATAAACCCAAACATATCTTGATGATTGATAACCATGATAGTTTTACTTATAACATCGTGCAGTATCTAGAGGTCCTACAACAAGAGGTGGTGGTCTGGCAAAATGATGCCTTTGCTTTGGCTGATATTGCAACGCTTGCACCAAAGGCCATCATTATTGGCCCTGGTCCTTGCCGACCGAGCGATGCTGGATTGTCTCTTGCGGTGATTCAGACTTACCAAGGACAGATCCCTATTTTAGGTATTTGTTTGGGTCATCAAGCTATTGGCGAGGCTTTCGGCGCTCAGATTGGCCATGCTCGCGAGATTATGCACGGGCGTTTATCTGCAGTGTACCATCGCCAGCAAGGGGTATTCGCAGAGCTCCCTAGCCCCTTTAATGTCACGCGTTATCACTCCTTAGTCATCGAGCAGGCGAGCTTGCCTGATTGTTTAGAAGTTACCGCTTGGACAATAGCGAATGCTGTTTCTGATTTAGCTGCGGCTAAAACTAGTGTTGATGGCATTGGTATTGATGACACTCTTATTAATGAACCGCCTATTGATGAAATCATGGCCATACGCCATCGCCATCTGCCGATCGAAGGGGTTCAGTTTCATCCCGAGTCTATTTTGAGTGAAGCCGGTTATCAGTTATTAAATAACTTCCTGCAGACGCATGGTTTAGCCGTCCTAGCTAATGATAATTTGCCCAGTGTAGGCTAGCGTTCTTACTTTTTTAGCGTCTAGTTGCCTGTATTTATAAAACGACTGATTCAGCTATTTTATAGCGCCCTCTTTCCTATTTATTTTGACCTATAACTATTACCCTATAACTACTATGTGAGCCCTTATGTCGACTTCTACAGAATTTTCTCATGACCATACTTCAGACGCCATTCAAGCGATGAGCGATGAGCAGATCTTCGGCATTTTGACCACTGCCCTCACGCACCTGTTAGAACGCATTGACCTCACCTATGAAGAAATGCGCAATGTCATGTTAATCATTATGCAAGGTCGCTGTAGCGAGGCAATGATGGGCGCTATTTTGACTGCCCTGCGTATGAAGAGTGAGTCGATTGTTGAGATTACGGCAGCCGCCAGTGCTATGCGCGAGTTGGCAGATACCATCGCACCGCGTGATTGTCACTATCTAGTGGATATCGTAGGTACGGGCGGTGATGGGGCGAATTTATTTAACGTCTCAACCGCTTCAGCTTTAGTAGCCGCTGCAGCCGGAGCACAAGTGGCGAAACACGGTAACCGCGGGGTCTCTACCAACTCAGGCAGCTCTGACTTATTGGAGCAAGCGGGTATTAGCTTAGGCCTATCTCCTGCTCAAGCCTTAACTTGTATTGAAGAGCAAGGTATTGGTTTCTTATTTGCTCCCAATCACCACAGTGCTATGCGCCATGCCAACCCCGTTCGCCGCGCTCTAAAGGCCCGTACTATTTTCAATATTTTAGGGCCCTTAACCAACCCTGCTGGCGTGCCTAACCTAGTGATTGGCGTCTTTACCGCGCAATTATGTGAGCCCCTTGCTAATGTTATGAAAAATTTAGGCGCTAACCATGTCATGGTAGTAGGCGCTAAAGATGGTTTGGATGAGATCAGCTTAGCCACATCAACGACTGTTGCAGAATTAAAAGACGGTAAAGTTCGCGTCTATGACCTGATGCCTGAAGACGCTGGTATTGATTCGCAGACCTTGATTGGCTTGGATGTTAATTCGCCAGCAGAGAGTTTAGCGTTGATTCGTGCAGCTTTATCTGGGGAAGAAACGACTGAGCGTCGCGTGTTAAAGGCTCGAGATATGATTGCTCTCAATGCGGGAGCGGCTATCTATGTCGCTGGCTTAGCTAGCAATTATGCTAATGGCGTCAACCGTGCTCAAGCCGTCATCCAAAAAGGTATGGCATTAACGAAACTTGAATCATTAGCGGAATTTACGCAAACGCTCGCTTAGCCCTTTAGATGGGTTAGTTAGCCACCTAGTCTTTTACTATTTTACTAGCTGCTGTTACTAACTACTTTTAATCGCTTCTGTTAATAACTACTGTATTAACCCCCGTTTATATTTTTGCTGAGAGCACTATGACCACGACCTCTGAAATTCCGTCCGTCTTACAACGTATCGTTGCTACTAAACATGAAGAAGTGGCGGCTGCCCAAGCGCTGTTACCTTTAGCGGATTTACAGGCGCAAGCTGCCGCTATTACGACACTGCGCCGAGGCTTTGCCAATGCCCTACGCAATGCCGATATCGGTATCATCGCTGAGATTAAAAAAGCCTCACCCTCTAAAGGCATCATTAATCACAACTTTGCCCCTGCTGAATTCGCTGCTCAATATGAAGCGGCGGGTGCTACCTGTCTGTCGGTATTGACGGACCAACAATATTTTCAGGGTCATGATGACTATCTGCGCGAGGCAAAAGCGGCCTGCTCCCTACCTGCCCTACGTAAAGACTTCATGGTCGATGTCTATCAAATCTACCAATCGTATGTGTTGGGTGCCGATTGTATTTTGCTGATTATGGCGTGTTTAGATGACGCCACTGCTCTAGCGCTGCACCAAGCCAGTATTGAGCTCGGTATGGATGTATTAATTGAAACGCATACTGAAGAAGAATTGCTACGCGCTCTGCAATTGCCGCATTCAGTCCATAATATCTATGGGATTAATAACCGCGACTTAAACACCTTTGCTGTGGATTTACAAACTTCGGTCACTCTTAAAAAAGTCTTACTGGATGCCTTTGCAGAGGATGAAGCCGCCCCGCTATTAGTCACCGAAAGTGGCATTCATAGCGCAGACGATATTGCCTTAATGCAGTCGCATGATATGCATTTATTTTTGATTGGTGAGCAGTTTATGAAGACCGATCATCCGGGCAACGCGTTACAATCTTTACTTGCGAGCGTTTCTGCAAACCGCTAAGGTAACTCCCATATCGGTTGTGCCGTAACTGAGCGCTATAAGCTCCTAGCCAACGGCAACCGATGACCCCTAACTTAATCAGATAATTCAGACGATATAACTCTTATGGCAAATTTATTCTCTAAAGAAATGCAAGACCAACTTAAAACGCTTAAAGGCCAATTGTCTACCGGCCGCGATACTTCAGCGACGGATGCAGAAGGTGGCAAACCTACTGAGTCTGTAAGCTTACCTACCCAAAAGCAGGTTAAGAAAACCGTTAAGAAAATGGGTAGTGAGCACGTCGATGATGACAAAGTATTGTTTATGCAAGCTATGGCTGGCGTCAAGCAGATGGAAGATAAAAATGTAGTCTCTCCGGTTAAGTCAGCAAAAAACACTAAACCTGATGCTACGACTTTATCTAAACGTGCTGCGGCGCAAGGTAGTGATGAGCAAGGTCTAGGCGCTGGCTTATCTGACATGCAAGCGCTATTAAACCCAGTTGCCGGCGATGCTTATCTTAGCTATAAGAACCCCACTATCCAGACCAAAGTATTTAACCAATTAAAGCAAGGTAAAATGCGTTGGTATGATGCGGTCGATATCCATGGCTGCTCTATTGAACAAGCTCGTGAAGCGATGACTACCCTGTTGAATCAAGCGAAAAACAATAACGAAACCGTCGTGAAAATCGTGCATGGGAAAGGGACAGAAGCTATCCTAAAAACTTGTGTTAATGGTTGGTTACGTCAATTGCCTGAAGTCTTAGCCTTTGTCTCTGCCCCGCCTAAAGATGGTGGTAATGGTGCGGTATTGGTATTATTGAAAAAGACTAAAACTGATAAAGATAAAGAAGCTAAATAGATATTGCTTAATTAACGGCTTAAAGCAAATCCTCATCTTGCGAAGCAGTGCTTTTAACCCGTTTGAAAAAGGTGGTCGTTAAGTCTTTCGAGATTTTAATAGATTTTATCCCCTCCCTTTTATAAAGGGAGGGCTAGGGTGGGATTTAGACCGTTCCCAAATTCAGAGCCTAATAACCCGCCATAAAAAAGACCACTAGCTTAATGCTGGTGGTCTTTTTTTATAGAAAAATTAACAACGCTAAGGCCTACAGTTTTTCTTTCACCTGCTAATTATTCTTCTTAAACTCATTATCTTGAGAGCTATGGTCTGCCAGCTCACTCTCAGCCTGTTTTTGCATATCGACTGGCTTGTGCTTTTTAGCGGCAGACGTCTCTGATAAATCATCTTGATGCACGATCAATTGCTGGGTTGGTAGCGCGTGCTCAACATCGAACTTATTGACCTCTTTTAACAGGTCAGTAAAAAGAATATTTTGTTTGTCATAAAACTCTGCGGCGCCACTAGCATTCACATAAGCTTGTAGCTCAACCACATAACAGTCTTGACGTAACTCAGCGATACGCGCCTGATTCCACTCTTGGTTGGTCAATTCATGCTCACCCAAACACTCATTAAGATGCTGGGTTAGTTTAAAAATAGTCTCAATATCAGCACTACGTTTCAGGTAGATATTGTGCAAAAACCGAAACATATCCCGCGAGGTAAAGTTTTCAATTTGCATAGAAGAGAAATCACCGTTGGGAATAGTCACGATAGTGCGGCTTAACGTCCGTACCCGGCTCGAGCGAATACCAATGTCGATGACCGTCCCCTCATAAGTGCCAAACTTACAGTAATCGCCCACTCGTACAGGAGAGTCTGCTACCACGACCACGCTACCCACTAAGTTTTCGATGGTTTTTTGCGCACCCAATGCTAAGGCCAGACCACCAACCCCTAATGCGGCAATCCCTGTGGTTAAATCAAACCCTAAGTTGCCAAAGATAACAATCACGGCAAAGATGAGCAGCAGCGCTTTGGTCAGTTTTCTTAGCAGTCCTAGGATAGAAACTCGTTCGGTATAGTTCTTTTTATAGCTTAGGTGCTCAGCGCGTTTAAACACGGCATCGATGACACGTAATAACAACCAAGTCATCGCCAACCACGAGGCTATATCCGTCAAGCGATTGACGGGCTCACGTACTGTAACCGAAACCCCGGCGTATACCATAATCTCAGATAGGAGACTGGCCATAATAACTACGGCCATTGGTAAGATGACGTTGTCGGTCAGCGGTAACGGCTTATTACGTAATTTCGGATATAAAAAGTTGGTGAGATGATAAAGCAACCAGACCAATAGATAGGCTAGGATAAAGGTAACCAAAGCTATGAGCACTACCGCCGTCATATGCGAAATATCATAACCAAAGAGCTTTTTATCATTTAAGAAATCAACGGTATAGCGATTAACCAACGTAGGCTCTACATTTTCTAAGACATCCGGCACCGCCTTTATCGTCTCTGCAGAAAACTGCCAATATTGATCCCCACTATTGGCAACGACGCGCTCTAGGATTAGATTGACACTTTTATCAGCGACATTGATGCTGCCGACTTTTTCTTGGCTTGGCGGCAGTTGGTCATTCAAACTACCCTCTGGGGTATTATTAATCTGCAGCTCTTGCTGAAAACGGCCGCCCGCATCCAAAGCTTGCTTTAATTGGCGCACGGCTGTGGTAGGATTATCAGATTTACTTAAGTTTAAGTAATTGCTCGCCAGCAAAGTATCGTTGGCTGCCAACGCACTGATAAAGCCTTGCACCGTATGTCGCGGCGTATCGCGACCAAAAGGGTCTTTGGTATCTGCGCTTTCCTCACTTTCTGAACTGCCGCCTACTCCCGTATCTATTGGGCTTATGGCAAAACTGGCTTGCATGGCAAATAGGTTCAGCACTAACACGACTAAACCACGCAGTATCCATACGCTGGCTTTTTGCCCTGAGGTTTTATTATAAGCAGGTCTTTTAGTGGGTTTAGCCGCACTAGAATAGAGGCTGCTGTGGTGCGAAACAGAGGAATTAAGAGCAAACTTAGTAGGTTCGGGAATATCTTTAAAGGTCATAAACAACTCATAGCTTATGGCTAGGGGTGAGGGTAAAAGGTTTAAAACGTTAGCAAGACTACAAGTAATAGGCGCGTTATCCTACTGAAGTTTCGTGTCGCTATGATAACAATTTTAGGTAAAGAAAGTGACACTGTGTCATATTATTAAGACCAGTTTAACCCTCAGTTGAATTTGATTCAGCTTATGATGAAGAAATAGTCAGACAAAAAGGTTTATTAAAGTTAGTAATTTTACGATAATGGCCGCTTTCATTTTGTATCTAAATCTTACGTTAGCCTTACTAAGGTCTGTTATGTCTATATCTACTCGTATTGCCACGCCTTCTACCCTGCGTTTATGCTTATTGACCGCGATGGGCCTATGCGCTCCTGCCATCAGCCAAGCCGTCCTACCTTCTGTGGTCAATGCAAAAGAGGTCATCAACGCTGAGACGTCGCCAACGACTGAACTTGATGAGCTGGTGGTTACGGCGACGCGTACGCCTACTAAAGTGACCAATACTATTGCCCAGACTACCGTTGTCGATAAAGAAGCTTTAAAACTGCATCAAGGTGAGTCGGCTCTGGATGTTTTAAAGCGTCAGCCAGGTATCAGCTATTATAGCAATGGCGGCATGGGCACGGTTTCTAACTTCTATATGCGCGGCTATGATAATAAACAAATCTTAGTACTTATTGATGGCGTTCGTTATAGCTCGCTAAGTGCTGGTGGCGCCTCCCTACAATTTATTCCTGCAGATCAAATTGACCGTATTGAGATTCTACATGGTGCCTCTGGCTCTAGTATCTATGGTGCTGATGCCATGGGTGGTGTGATTCAGATATTCACCAAAGGCAACAATATTGAGCGTAACCAAGTATCCGTAACTGCGGGCGTTGGTTCGCATGACCAATATCTCTACGGCGCTAGTGCACAGCTTACCAATGATAAAGGCACCGCCCTTAGCTTATCGGCTAGCCATAACGAGACCGATGGTTTTAACGCTACCCTGCCAGAACCAGGCAACCAGTACGCTAACTACAATAAAGACAAAGACGGCTTTGAGAGCGATAATTACAGTCTACTATTAAGCCAACGTATTAACGAAGCTTTGCAAGTTGGGGCTAGCGCGCTCTATAGCGAGTCAAGAACTGAATATGACAAAGGGGCGAGCCAAGGTCCTGATGAGACGCATTCAGAGCAGAAAAATGGAGCAGCTCAAGCCTTTATCGACTGGAGCTATGCGCCGGACTCCTCCATGAAGCTAAGCTATGGCCGCTCTATCGATAAAGTCGCTGACTATGGCTACAATACGAATTATGAAACCGATCAGCAGCAAGTGAGCTTAGTCGGCCGTCATCAATTGCCTACGGGTCAAGCCATCTTTGGTGCAGAACACCTCACTCAATCCCTTGACTCTGATGTTTACAGCGCAGACGATCGTAAAGTGACTAGCGGCTTTTTAGGCTATGTTCTGGGTTCTGATACGGTAGATGCACAGGCCAATATCCGTTATGACGACTACTCAGAATATGGTAGCGAAACCACTTATAACGTAGGCGGCGCTTATCACTTAAACCCTGATATTCGTGTGGGTGCCAACTACGCTAAAGGCTTCCGTGTCCCTACTTTCAATGACTTATATTATCCTGGTTCAGTAAATACGGACTTAGTTCCTGAGAGCAGCGATAACTACGAAGCTTTTGTTGAATATGCTACTGGATTGCAGTCAACCCGTTTGACTGGCTATCGTAGCAATGTTGATGACATGCTAGCTTATATGTCTACGTACGATGCCGCAGGTAACTGGACTGGCGGTCGCGTGGAAAACGTTGACCAAGCTAAAATTGAAGGCATTACCCTAACGTCTGATTGGTATTTAGATAACTATTTGATGGGTTTAAGCTATGACTATCAAAAAGCTAAAGACGATAGCGGCAGTTTTAATAACGACAACTTCCTAGCCATTCGCCCAGAGCACAAAGGCTTAGTCTATGTTGGTTACCAATGGCCAAGCTTCGATATCCGTGCAGAGTACCAGCATGTTGGTGACTACTATAGCAATATTGCTAATTTAGAAAGCCAAGAAGTCGACAGCTATGGCTTAGTGAATATCAGCGGCAACTATCGCTTTAGCCCGCAGTTATCCATGACCGCGCGTCTGAATAACCTGACCAATAAAGAGTATGTGACCCTACCAAACTACAATGCAGACGGCACTAACTTCTTTACTTCGCTAACTTATAACTTCTATTAATTAGCGCTGTAAATTTAAATCTTCATAGCTAGCAGGCTGAGCGCAAAACGTCACTTTAGGGTGGCGTTTTTTTATAGGTGGATTTAGGGCTTTTGCTCAATACGAGCTGTTATTTGACAGTAGTGTAATAAAGTTAATACCTAACAATACCACTTCAGGGAATGACAAAATCATCGGCTTGCATTACAATAACCTCCGCCGAGAGGTGTTGCACCATCTCCCAAATAAGCCAAGTTACGCTAATAAAAATAGTAATTTGGACTATCTGTTTATACCAACTTTTGCGTATAGGCACAGATGTTAGGCTCGGTATGCGTTAGAGACATGGGGTTTTTAATCGCAAACAACGGCACCTGCGTTATTATTC
>Ga0208015_1000467_pt1 | contig 21278 bp, 14 predicted proteins | sample 26BtaG_FD_184101 | JGI IMG/M metagenome (GOLD analysis project Ga0208015, IMG submission 184101) | Marine viral communities from Cariaco Basin, Caribbean Sea - 26B_WHOI_OMZ_CsCl (SPAdes) (version 2) | ecosystem: Environmental > Aquatic > Marine > Oceanic | place: Caribbean Sea: Cariaco Basin...
AAAATCTGGTGGTGACTATATCACTGATTCATTTGATTACAACTATTTCTATGGTGAAACTTGGAAGCTTCAAGTAGGCGTTAAGTATTCATTCTAAGAAAAGACAGTCAACCTAAAGCAATTTTAAATTGTTAGTTTATATAAAAGCGTCCATCAATTTGATGGACGTTTTTTTTATGTCAATTTTCAAAAAATGCCTTGATCCAGATAGGATATAAAATCCGATTCAAATAGCAACGGAATTTATGAGTTTTACGCCTTTCTAAGCTTGTAACTATAGATTCCGGAGCTATGAAGTCCATTTGACCGCTGTAGGCCTACCAGAGGGCTGTAAACGCGCAAGGTTTAAAGTAGAGTTGCGCACAGGAGGATGGTTTTGTGTTTATGGATTTTTAGTGAATTTATATGTAATTTGGATACCTATTAATGGTCAGAAGCCATAGTGGCGCTATCTTAATAGAGATGATTTAAATAGCAACTATCAGAGCCCCCATAGGGGCGACATCTTGGTTGCGCCAAGGTAAATACAGAGCCCAAGCCCAGAATGGCGACATCTTTATGGGAAAACCTTTTGTTTTGGACGAAAATTAACGCCATTATTGGTGTTTTTCACCAACGATTCAATGGTGAGCTGACCTTAAAAACATAAACAAAAAAGCCCCTACCTCTTTTCGAAAGACGTAGGGACTTTTAGAGTATGAGATTAGCTTTCGCTGAACCTAAAGGGTTTCCTGCCTTTATTCCGACAGGCTCAATGTAAACGCAAGAGCTTTGGTATGCTGTTGGTGATGATGTTTGTTGCCATCGATTTTCATCCAATTCTAAACGGCCTATAAATTTAGGATTTTATTGACTTTATATAAGGTCGACGAATATTAAGAGCGAAGTGGTCCATCCGCAATAGCATTAATCTTAGTAGAAAATAGGGGTCTCAATTGTCAAAGCCCCAACGGGGCGACATACCAATAGATCCAAGGTGAATACAGAGCCAAAGCCCCAGCGGGGCGACATCTTTATCATCATTCAATGCCAATGGCATTGACTATAAATTACAGTTTCGTTGTGGGGATATATTGGATGATATTATACTTTGGTGTCATTAAAATGAAAAGCCACTACATCTTTTAAAAAAGAGTAGTGGCTTTTATAGTTTAAGATTAGCTTGCGCTGAACCTAAAGGTTTCCTGCTTTCCTGTTTGTTGACAGGGAGGCGCAGGAATTCGATTATCCTAAAGAAACACGTTTAAAATCGGTTACTTTAACATCGCCATAGGAAGCGACATATTTGGCAACATTCGATTTTTCATCTTTAATGAACGTTTGGTCCAATAAACATTTTTCTTGATCCAATGTGGTATTGTCAGAGATAAAACGCTCCATTTTACCAGGAAGGATTCGGTCCCAGATTTGTTCTGGTTTCCCTTCAGCTTTCAATTCTGCTTTCGCATCCTCTTCAGCTTTTGCCAATACTTCTGGTGTCAATTGAGCCATTGAAATGTAACTAGGTACATTTTTAGGCGCTTTGTTCATACGAGCGCGCTCTTCATTATCTTTTTCAATCACGGCAATTCTCGCATCGGTTTCAGCGGCGATGAATGCTGGATCAAAATCTTTGTAAGATAATGTTGTAGCACCCATTGAAGCTACTTGCATTGCTACATCTTTCGCTAATTCCTCAATATTATCAACTTTCGCAGAAAAACCAACAAGTGCAGCAATTTTGTTAATGTGGACATACGAACCAACGTAAGGAGCTTCCAATTTCTCAAAAGCATTCAAGTCGATTTTTTCGCCAATGACCCCAGTTTGCTCAATCAATTTGTCGGCAACAGTCATTCCACCAAAGTCGGCAGCAAGTACCTCTTCTTTAGAGTTGCAGTTGATCGCAATGTCTGCAATCTCATTGGCCAATGCGATAAAAGAGTCGTTTTTGCCCACGAAATCCGTTTCACATCCAACAACAATGGCGACACCCACGGTGTGGTCATCATTTATTTTGGCCACAGCAGCACCTTCCGTAGAATCTCTATCTGCTCTTTGATCGGCCACTTTTTGACCTTTTTTACGCAATATGCTAATGGCTTTGTCAAAATCGCCTTCAGCTTCAACCAAAGCTTTTTTACAATCCATCATTCCGGCACCTGTAGTTTGTCTAAGTTTATTAACTTCTGCAGCTGTTATTTTTGTCATAATTTCTAAGTGTATGTTATTAAAAAAGTCGTTCAATTAATTTTCAGATAAGAAAAAAAACAAACGACTTTTAGATGTTATATAAATATGTTTATTCTTCTTCGTCAGCGGCTACTACCTTCTTTGCAGCTGCTTTCTTTTCTTTTTTCTCAGCTTTTTCAGCTTTGTCCTCTTTTTCGACTTTGTCTGATTTACGTTCAGCCAAACCGTCGGCAATAGCAGAGGTGATCAGCGTTAAAACTTTGTCAATTGATTTTGAAGCATCATCATTTGCAGGAATAACGTAGTCTACTTGACGTGGATCAGAATTCGTGTCCACCATTGCAAAGATTGGAATGTTTAACTTCTGAGCTTCTCTTATCGCAATGCTTTCACGTTTGATATCCACTACAAATAAAGCACCTGGCAAGCGGGTCATGTCTGAAATTGAACCTAAGTTTTTCTCCAACTTAGCTCTTAAACGGTCAACTTGTAAACGTTCTTTTTTAGACAATGTCAAGAATGTACCATCTTTTTTCATTCTATCAATAGAGGCCATTTTCTTAACGGCTTTTCTGATCGTCACAAAGTTGGTCAACATTCCGCCTGGCCATCTTTCAGTAATGTAAGGCATGCTTACAGCACCTGCTTTTTCAGCAACGATGTCTTTGGCTTGTTTTTTTGTAGCTACAAATAAAATTTTCTTTCCTGAAGCAGCAATTTTATGAAGCGCCTCTGACGATTCTTTAATTTTTGCCGCTGTTTTGTAAAGGTTGATGATATGGATGCCATTACGCTCCATATAAATGTAAGGAGCCATGTTTGGATCCCATTTTCTTGTCAAGTGACCAAAGTGTACACCTGCTTCAAGTAATTCTTTAACTTCTATACTTTCCATTTTGTAATAGTTTACGTTCTGTTGAATTAGCAATGATAAAGTGGTTTCCACCGTGGCAGAGCGCCTTTACCATTTAGATGCTAAACTAAATCCTCACGCGGTAACGTGATAGACAACATTAACTGGGTTAATTTTTTGTGCTGGAAGTATTCCAACACGGGTTTAAAGGTTTTGTAAACAACAAGATTGAGAGTCTCCACGAGAGATTCCCAATCGAGTTGGGAATTCTTAACGTTTAGAGAATTGGAATTTCTTACGTGCTTTCTTCTGACCGAATTTCTTACGTTCAACCATTCTTGGGTCTCTTGTTAACAATCCTTCTGGTTTCAAGATGCCTCTGTTCTCAGCATCAACCTCACACATTGCGCGGGATAATGCCAAACGGATAGCTTCTGCTTGACCGGTAATACCACCTCCGTATACATTGACTGTAATATCAAAGTTGCCATCATTGTTAGTCATGACCAAAGGTTGGTTTACTTTGTACTGTAATGCAGCACTTGGAAAGTAGACCGGCATGTCCTTTTTATTAATTGTGATGTTCCCTTTTCCTGGGGCAACATACGCGCGAGCAACAGCCGTCTTTCTACGGCCAATTTTGTGAATTACTTCCATTAATTGAATTCGTTTAAGTTAATTGTTTTTGGCTTTTGAGCAGCATGTTTGTGCTCAGTACCAACAACAACGGTTAGGTTACGGAATAAATCTGCACCTAATTTGTTTTTAGGGAGCATCCCTTTTACTGATTTTTCTACTACTCTAGCCGGATCCTTTCCGAATAGTTCTGTAGCAGTTAAAACTCTTTGACCACCTGGATATCCTGTGTGACGAATGTACGTTTTATCGTTCCACTTGTTTCCTGTTAAGTTGATTTTTTCAGAGTTGATAACAATCACGTTATCTCCGCAATCAACATGTGGTGTGAAGTTAGGTTTGTGTTTGCCTCTTAAAAGTTTTGCAACCTTAGAAGCTAAACGACCTAGTGTTTGCCCTTCAGCATCAACCAAAACCCACTGCTTATCAACAGTAGCTTTGTTAGCTGAAATCGTTTTGTAGCTTAATGTATTCACACTAATTAATTTTTATAGATCGCGCCAAAGACGCGACGAGTTAAACATTCCTCTCTTAAAAAGAGTTTGCAAATTTACGATAATCTATGTGATTACCAAATAGTATGATACGAAATTTGTTGATAAAATTTGGCAGTTTTGGGTTTGTCTTATTCGTGGGATAGTTTTTCGCTATTTTAAAATGCAGGAAGGGATTTAAATGTGCCTAATTCTTTACAAATGATTGGGTTACTTAAGATCTAAATGAGAAGAATTTAATGAAGCGTTTTATAACCTAATCTCCACATAAAAATTGTTTCTTATCCGAGTTATTAACATCTAAATCCCGTCAAAAAGTGATTGTTCAACCTAAAAATTATAGGATGTGGTCATTCGAATTGGGCGTAGAGCTTTCCGCCCGCTTTTTTTAAATTAAAGCATTGACCTGATCAACCTGAATAGCTACAATTAACTTCTTCACACAAAAGACCTCATAAAAAAAATCGATAAGCCTCTCCTTTGAAATAGATCAACCCAAAATTTCGATTAGAAAATGCTTACCCGCTCTAAGGTCTTAATCTTTCGGTTGCCCCAATAGAGTATAATTACAGAAACGCTAGCACATAAAAACATAATCCCTGTCATGGGAAGCGGCGTTTCGTTACTAAGTGTGGAGACCAGTGCAGTAATTATGGCACCGATTCCTAACTGTAGCGCGCCCATAAGAGCAGAGGCCGTTCCTGCACTCTTTTCAAAAGGCGCTAACGACAAGGCTGAAGTGTTTGGGAAGGCAAAACCTTGGGTGCTCAAGAATAGAAACACCAAGACGATCATGGAATACATTTCAATAATCTGAAATAGAGTGCCGAAAACTAACAGTGCCCCCGCCACGACTTGGCATAACAGGGTAACTTTTACAATTTGTTGACTTGTGTATTTTTTTAGCATAAACGTGTTTACCTGGCTGGCGGTCACCAAACCCATGGCAATAATTCCAAAAATCCATCCGTATTGTTTTTCAGAAACTCCGTAAAGTTCCATAAATACGTGAGGTGAACCCGCGATATAAGCATATAGACCACTCGCGGCAAAAGATCCCGTTAGGGTGTACGTATAAAATTGAGGTGTTTTAAATACATTCCAAAACTTGGTCATGATTGGTTTCGGTTTTAAAGACATCGTTGTGTCAGGTGGTGCTCCTAAAGGAAGCCAGAAGTAAACGAGAAGAATATTAAGTGCCACGAGCACCGCCAAAATTATAAATATGGAATGCCAGCCCCAATGGGCTGTGGCGAAACCACCCAGAGTAGGGGCAACAATTGGCGAAACAGCAATCACCAACATCAGCAGGCTGAATATTTTTGCGGTCTCAGTTACCGGAAAGAGGTCGCGGACCAAAGCTCGGGCAGCCACCATCCCAGCGCATCCCCCCAATGCTTGTATAAATCGGGCGAGAATCAGGGAATCTACTGAAGTCACATACACAATATAAACAGATGCAAATAAATAGATAAACAGCCCAACCAAGAGTGGGGTCCGTCTCCCAAACCTATCCAGCAAGGGGCCATAGATCATTTGTCCAAGGCTCACACCAACGAAATAACTGGATAAAGAAAGCGCCACGCGTCCCGTAGTAGAGTTTAGATCGCGTGCTATCTCGGGGAATCCTGGTAAGTATAGGTCAATCGAAAATGGTCCAAGGGCTGAGAGCAGGCCTAAAATGAGAATGATAAGATTTCGTTTTTTCTTTTGCATTTTGCTTATAACAGTTTGCAAAATTACAAAAGACGGATTTGTTAATGGCCTGTATTGCTATTTGATTAAGCTTTATCCATATGACCTACGGAAAAGCATTTCAGAAAATGGATGATACCTAATTTTGATAAGGCTATGACACAGTATATAAAAGAGAATCGCAAAGGTGAGCATGCGAGCGCTTTCAGTGCAACTTAGCGGTGGGGTATCATGAATTCTTATGTATAAATATAAAACTGGATACGTGATTGCTAATGGGAATTTGGCATCAGAATAAATAAGTGAATTGGTTTTAGTGAAATATCCCTACGAACTAATTGAGTTTTACGTAATTAAATCGCTGATTTGCTGTGGTTTAATAGGTTGTTTTTTGTATATTTAGATGTCGATTTAAATAAAAACAAGCTATGTATAAATATGTAACTGAAGAAGAAAGATTAAGACATCCAAATTACCGAATAGCGGAATTGACTGATGATGAGCTTCAAATTGAATTGAACTCTTGGTCTCGTGAAGATTTAATTGAATGGTTAGTGTGGAATGATCGAAATGGAGTTTATAGAGATGAAGACTCTCTGAGGGAATTTGATAACATATTAGGTAAAGAAGAAGCTATTTCTATAATTACTAGACAGATTAAATCTTGATACTTATTGTATGTTGACTTTAATGTTTCATAGCAGTAATTTTAGTTTATAAATTACCGAAATAGGTGGCACGGTCCCTCCGAAATAGCTACCAGAGCAGTTATATGTCGTGCTTGAGGTTTTCTATGATGGAAATAGAACTAGAGCGGAGATATTTCCGTTAAATACAGGGTTGTCATTTCCTCCAATTAATATTGTTACGGCTCTTAAATGCTTCACTTATAGCGATAGCTATTTTTTTAGCCATAAGAGGAGGAACCGCATTACCAATCATTTTATAGTTGTTTCCCATTTTCTCTATAAACTCAAAATCATTTGGAAATGATTGTAGAAGTGCTGCCTCTTTTACGGTTATACTTCTTGCTTGTTCACCATCTGGATGTATAAACATGAGTCCATCCTTATAGAGATGAGCTACGATTGTTTGGGATGGTTTATCCCATTCTAAATTTCTATACTTAGCGTGATTAGAATTTTTCCCTAAAAGCCTGTTATAGAAATCTATCTTTTCTTCCATTGGTTTTTTATTCATATCATGAAATACCCATTCGCGAAAAATTTTAATATCTCTTTCATTTTGAAACCTTGGCCAAAGGTTGTCGTCATACTCAAGCGAGGTATCCACAGCTTTATAGGAATGTTTCCTTCCGTTTAGCTTTTCAGTATTACTTGTTGGTTTAAAAACAGGTAAGTCCCCAATAGCATCTTTCACTGTCTTTATATTTGAAGACTTCAGTTTGTTTATTTCGTCATATATGGTTTGCAAATTAAAATTATCAGAAAGAACATCATTTCTTATTCCTATAATGATAACTCTGTTTCTCTTTTGAGGCACCCCGAAATCACTTGCAGTTTGAACTGCCTTTTTTAAATTGCTTGGTGTTTTAATTAGATATCCATGTTGACTAAAAGATTCAAATATTCTTTCCGTCACCAATTTGTCGCCTGGAGCAGCGCTTAGCATGCCTGGTACATTTTCAAAAACGAATACCTCGGGTTGAAACGCATCAACAACTTTTATAAAACTTTCAAAAAGATAATTTCGATAATCGTCTTTCATTGAGTTTTTATCTTGGGCTCTTCCTGCAACAGAATATGCTTGGCAAGGAGGACCACCAATTATGAGATTGACTTTCTTGTCTCCTGTTAATCCCCTTAATCCCTTATCAGAAACATCTTTATGGTTTGTATTTTCATACACTGCTTTTGTCTCATCAGTCCAATTCCCATTTATCAATTCATCAGTTTTTTGAATATCGAAATGAATAACATTTTTGAATGCTTCTTCTTCAGTGTGTTCCCATTTGGTCGATAGTCTTTTTCTCAAAGTTCTTACCATTGGTATTTCCCATTCCACATGAGCAATACCATCAAATTTTCCTGATTGTAAAAAACCTTCAGATAATCCACCGCATCCAGCAAATAAGTCAATAAAAGTAAGTTTGTTATTTTTCATTTTCATTTATCCTATCCAATGCTTCTTTAAATGCCTCTGCGAACACACTGCCGAGAACGGGTGGGACAGCATTACCTATTTGTTTTAACTGATTTCGCGTGTTGCCCGTAAAGAAATACCAATCAGGAAATGATTGTATTCTTGCCGCTTCCCTAGGAGTTATGCTTCTAGGGAATTCGCCAGGATGGACATAGGAATTGCCATCTGTTTCTAAATGAGCAATTATGGTTTTGGAAACACTTTCAGGGTCAAGTTTGAAATATTTATCTTCAAATCCAGAAACTTTTTTATTACCGTTTTCATCTTTGACAATTCCATAAGTAACTTTTGATAGGGCTTTTTCGTTTACGGGGTCGTTAAGATATTTACCTGGAACTAAATGTTTATATATAAACCGATCTCTTTCATTGTGATATCTCGATTTATGATTGTATAAATGTTTAGGCTCAAGTTGTTTGCCTTTATATGTGTTGATTAATTTTTTATAGTTATTATAGTTCTTACCTTTTGATATTAAAGTTTTATATGATAAATCTGAAATGTTTTTACCGAAACAATCAGGGTTCGAAAATGAATATTCAGATTCTTCTTTATAGTTATTTGGCTTAGGGTTTGCTTTTATTTGTGGAAGATCAAAAATGACGTCCTTCAGTTTGGGCGGTTGTTTTTTATTGGCAATTATAGTTTCAAAAATTTCTTCAGCAGTAAGATTGAATTTTTCTGCAAGATCCTTTCTCAAACCAATAAAAAATATGCGCTCTCTGTTTTGAGCAAGTCCAAAATCTTTAGCATTTAAGATTTTAGATGAAGTATCATACCCTAATTCTCCTGTAATTTTTAACGAGTTTTCTATTAAATCCCTATATCCAGATGCAGAAGCTAGCCCTTTGACATTCTCAATTAGGACAAGTTTAGGTGAAAGTTTTTCTGCAAATTTGAGATAGTATTTAAATAGCTGATTTCTAGGATCGTCAATAAATCCTTTTGTTCGCTCTTCTAAGTTAGCTTTTTTCGATCGACCAATCATCGAAAAACCCTGACATGGCGGTCCTCCAACCAATACATCGACATGACTGATTTCTAACAACGTGTTTTTCACTGTTTCGTTGTTGCGAACGGAAGGTGTTCTCTTACGAAGTTCAATTTCTTTATTGGTCTCCACCACCATGTGGCCTTGCATCTCATAGTCGACATTTCCTGTTCCAAGATGCTCATAGAGTTCTTTAATGTCGCCAAGAATTACTCTTTCTTGGTTTGTTTCAGGATGTGTGTTTTTAAGATTGTATTTCAAGGTGTCAAGTGCAGGCTCTGCTATATCGTTAGCCAATTCTAGATGAAATCCTTTATTTCCAAATCCAATTGTCAACCCGCCTGCGCCCGCAAATAAATCGATATATGTATAGTTGTTTTTTTTATTCATAAGTTGCCCAAAAGTAAATGCATTCAGAGAACTATTAAAGCTAATTTGAGTAAAATTGTTGACAATTGTTTTTTATCTGGCTATTGTTGTGAAACTATTGCATTAAAGATTCATTTTGATTTTAAAAAGTAACATTTAAATTAAGATTTACAAACTATTAATTAGAACATGAGTGCTTCCGTTCAATTTTTCTAATTTCAACGAATATTCTGATTGTGGATCATAAACATTTGGCTTTTGGAGTAATTCTATACCATAAATATCGTTGATTTTGGATATAATTAGAATGTCATCCGTTTCATAACCTATGAAGTTCCTCACTCGATTAATGAAAAATCTATATTCATTTCTAGTATTCCTTTTATTAATTTCTATATCAAATTTTTGTTCATTAAATGAAAACGGTAGTTCAATTGATTCACCATGATCTAGATTGAGTTTGAAAAAAGTTTCTGCTGCCGTGGTGCTAATGGAAGGAGTTCTAAATATATCTTGAGGAGTTATCAACTTTAAATAACAATCTTCACTTTCCTTATTGTCTTCAATCTGTTCTTGAGAATTGTTTTGTTGAGTATAGCCGTGTAAACATGCTTCAGTAAAGCACGCTTTGGCGTACGCCAATTGCTTTTCAGTTAGCACGTACTCGTTTTCTATATATTTACCCATGTTAAATGTAAAAGCTCTTGAACGTCCATCTAAAATGTTATTATTCTTGGCCCATTTTGCAAGTTCAAACCAAAAAGTGGAATATAGAAGTGAGTCTTCAAATGTTACTTCTTGTTGGAAATGTTTTGAAAGTTGGGCAGGAGTTGTATTCTTGATGGGAGAATCACTTGAATATGTTTTATGAAGCTCCGTATCTTCATTAACGGAATCCAATTTCACTTTTTTATTGAAAAAATAGTTGGATGAAAGTATAAGAAGCTGAAGTGTAGGCGCTTTACCTTCAGCTAAATAATTTCCGATTTGTGAAATTGAACTGGAGAATTTAATTCCTTTATGTGCAGCAATTTCTGAAGTTTTCTTAAACTCTGATTCTAAGTTTAAGTTTTCCGATATAACATGGTTATACTTTTTAATAACCTTATCTAGTGTGACTTTTAGTTCATTTGGTTCATCATTCGTATTTAAGTTATTAAGTAAATGAGGAGCATTTTCTTTGATATTTTTAAAAAGTTTATTAAAAAAATCAATTTGGATTTTGCTCATTTCTTTAAGCTCACCTTTTTTAGGAAACATGTTTTCTAAATAAAGCTCATAAGTTTTTGGCTTGTACTCACCAACATTATTGTAATCCAAAATACGGTTTTGTATTTCTGAATAAAAATCTTTCCCTTTTGACAAGAGGTCAACCGACATCTGAATATGATTAAAATCTACTTCAGGGTATATATTACGTTGATTATCTTCAGAGGTGTATTTTTTTAGTATTTTTTCTGCATCCTTGGTAGAAATAAAGGATTTTATTTCGGGACTCTTTTTTATTTTATTCCAAAGTTCTTCTTTTTTCGTGTTTTCGCCAAGATCATCACTTGTTGCATATGTTCTTATCAGATCGTATAACAATTCCATCAATTCAATCATGAAATTCTTTAAGTCATCTTGAAGTTCTTGATATTTCCATAAGCTATGTAAATCAAAATTCGCCGGACGTTTTTCGGTGCCTCCAAACATATAATATAACACCGATATACTATAGGGAACAACTGCTGATCTTAATTGCCCAATAGCATTACTTCTAGTGCCATGGATGGTTTCTAAATTTCTAAATAAAATTGTTTTTGCAATTAGAGACTCATAAAAATCTCTATCGATATTTAATTGTTTTTTACTTTGATCTTCACCTGAAATTTTGTCAATAAAGGAACGAAATACCTTTTCGCCTCCTTTTTTTACAAGCCAAGGAGTGTCACCCCACGAAGTGTAATATTTTCCAAGTTCGACTTTTGTAAGTCTTCTTTGTCGTGGAAATTCTTTTTCCACTCTTTTTTTATTACCACCCGCTAATCTTACCATAGTACTAAATTCTCCTCGAGCCTTCTCAAAGAACCATTTATGACCTTCACTGGTAACAATACTGTTAGAGAGTGCTTTAATTTTATCAATTTGAGGGTTTCTTGATTTTAAATCTACTTTAGAAACCTTAGATTGAGTGTTTGAATACAAACTAATATTGCTAATCAATTCATTAAGGTCTTCATCGGTTAGGTCTTTTGCTATGTTGATTTTAGCCATTAAGTTAATTTTACTAATATCAAGTCCATCCTTTTTAGAGAAATAGATACTTGCAGTAGTTTGGCCACCGTTAACGATTTGAAAATCTGTTAATGTTTCTAAATATAATTTACCGTTTTCATTGATGATTTTTCTATCATTTGCTGTAATAGTAAGACCATTATTGTAAGCGATAAAACGTTCTGGTTCTTTTCTAATAGTTTTCCGCATTTCTGAATTAGCTTCAACTCGGAAATTCAAAAATGAACGTACGTTTTTCTCCAGTAATCTCGTACTGTAACGCTTATATAGATCGGCAATACCTGCAGCCGGAAGTACACATAAATAGGATTCAAAGTTGTCTTCATCTGCGGCTTTTAGTACTTCAATCTTTTTATCGAATATTTCGTTAAAATCTACCTCTAAGGCATATTTGGCTCCTTTAGAAACAGAAATATCATATAGAAAATTTAAGTCAACTAGTTTTTTAAAGACAAGAATCTCCTTAGATTTCGATTTACCATTAATTGTTAGAGAAGTTTTGATTTCCTCTTCAGCAAATGTTATTTTTTTTGGTGTTGGTATGGCTCCTCTTGTTTCAACTGTAATTGTAGGTGATATCAAAAAAATCTCAATAACATCTATAGAATCAATAAATTCACTTGATCCAAGTTTGTTGACAATAAAGCCTGCTGTGTCAGAATCATGTAGTTCTAAATGTCTTTTTATGGCACTTTTAATAAAACGAGTACCTTCCATGAATACAGATTGGTAATCATCTTTTAAACTAACCATTAAATTGTCCTCGGTTAAATCGAGACCTGTTGCATTTTCATTAATTAGAAAAACTTGTAATCTCTCACCTGAATCATTAAGAGTATAACCGTTTATTTTAATCTTATTCCCCTCATGAGAGGTTTTTAAGTATGTATAATTGATGTCTTCAGAATCAATCATTTTAACTTCCATTAAATCAGGTAAAACTCTATACAAAAAGGTTTCTTCAGAAAACACTCCATCTTCATCAATTGAGTTCTCAATTAATTCCGTTCTTAATTCGAAATATTCTTTTGCTTCCATTCTTAAAATTCGATTTTGTCTATAATAAAACCAGTTAAAGAATTCAAATTTAGATCATACCTTACCTTACCAATTTCGGGTGGCAGCTCAGATTTTTTAATCCTCGGAAAACTCATGTCTGAATTTTTAATATCACAATCATAGACCTCCATATATATCTGATTAAACTTGAATTCATCATAATCGGTTAAATTTGAGGGGAATAGATTTTTGTGAGCTAATGCGTCAGAAAGCAGGCTTAAATCACCATTAAGTTGGAGAATAAGGTCTCTAATTTCATTAAATAACATTGCAATGGTTGTTTTGGAACTACTATCAGATTCAAGTGATACAACAGTTAGGATTAAAGATTTTCCCGGTTCATTGTCAAGCTGGAATTCACTCGATATTCTTACTATGGGTGAACTAACACTCTTGGTTTTAACTTCAACATTCGAATTTTCAAAAATAAAATCTGTAGTATCATCATAAGGACCTCTCCATGCCTTCAAAAAATTATCTACCGAAAGGGTATCAGCCTTAACTAAATACTCTTTTAGCACTATAAGCTCACCAAATATTCCCTTAATGATGTCTTTGGATAATTTCGAATTTTTACTTTTTTCAAGAAATGATGACCATTTATTGATTGTGCTAATAAATGTGTTTGTAGATTCATTAGAATCTGAGATGTCTTTGATTTTATAATAAAGGGAAATTATAAGGTCGTTAAAAAGCAAATTATAATAATTGTCAAGAAGCTCAAGAATAATATAATTTCCTTTTTTGGAATATGATGTTTTAATATTCTCTTTATCCTCTCCTATAAAAGTTGTTTTATAGTTTATCGGAAGACGTAACATTAGACATCTGTTATTATGCCCATTGACAGCTAAGCACAACTCAGGAATACAAACACCATCTATTCTTATATATTTTAATTCGGAATCACTTTTGTTTTCGATAGTGTCCCATTGTTTTTCTAATTGTATAGTATTCATTGTTCTTCTTTATGTTTTAGTAATCTGCAGGCAATTCATCTGTGATGATTTCATCCTCAACTTCTAATATTTTTTCTAATAATTTTTTTCGAGTCCATTTCTCATCATCCTCAATGTCGTAGGTTTGTTCCTCAATGTATGCTTTCAGTTCATCAAGTGTCATATCCTTAAGCTCCTTAAATACATGTTGGGTTATGAAACTTCCTCCATCTACACCTGTGACTGTTGGGAAGCCAATTGCATATCCTATTAAAGGTTTACCATATATAGAGTCAATTCCATGTTTTGTAGCATAAATTTCTAGCCCTTTTCTTGATGCTTCATCATCAACCTTAAATATTTTCTCTAAATCCATAAAATAGATTACTAGAATTCCAGTTGAGTCATCCATTTTTGATCTGTAGGCTCTATCGGGAACAGTTTGAATCTTTTCTTTATTTCTTAATTTTTTGAACTCCTCTTCTGCTTCATTTATTTCTTCAGGCGTAAGTGTAATAGACATGTCCTTTGGAGTTATAATGGCGCTGTTTCTGACTTTAAAAACATGTTTTTCAGTAATTGACCGATAAGACATTGTAGGGTTTGTTTCATTTCCAATATTTGGTCCTGAACGTTTTACCAATTTTAAATTGATTGGTAAACCTGTTTCTTCTTTAGCAATAACATTACCCTCTCCTCCATGAATAGACTTTACAGCTACTCTCCAATGCTGAAGCTTGTTTTGAGATGTACATTCTTTGAGATATCCATCTAAACCAAGTGTATTTAAATTAAGCATCGTTCCGGGAAGGTTTATGAATTTCATCAATCCTTCAACATTTGTATCATGAATTAAGAAGCCCTTTTTTTCATCTGTTTTCCATTCTAGGGTACTTGCAAGCGCTTTGAATGCTTCTAACGAGTTTATGATTTTCTCCTTATTGATATCATATTGTGTTGCTTGCTCAACTGTATCGCTAAAATCAAGACTCATTACATTTGCTCCTTTTAAAAAGTTCCCCCGGGTAAGTTTAATAACATCAGGGTTGTTTTTAATCCATAACGTGTAATCACTTGGCGTTCTATTTGGTAATTTTGAAAGAAATTTAAATTTCTCTTCTAAATCTTCCATAATTATCGATGCCTCATTAAATTTTTCGATATTATCACTTGTGGTAAATAATTTACAACAGTCTAAGTACCCAGGTCTATAACCAAACCATCTTCCCATTTGCATAAGTGTATCAGCTGTGCCTGCCTTTCTTAAAAAATAATTGATGGTTAAGCCTTCAAGTGTAAAACCACGTGATAATCGGTTACCTCCAATTGCTATATATTTTTTCGCTGAATCTTTTGGGTATACAAGATTATCATCAGTAGAACTGTTTATGGCCATCACTTCAATTCCTTCAACGGCTTTACTTAGAAGAGGCTTAATATCTTTAGAAAATTCTTTAGGAGTTAAATAAGGGTCCGAAAAATCTTTAGGAAGGTGGTTTGTGATGTTGTTAATAATATAAAAATAATGTTTATTCCATATTCTTTCAAATTCTGCCCAAACAGGTTGGTCCAAGCCGTCACTGAGCAAGTCTCTCTTTAAGTCATCTACATAAGTTTGCATTATTTTTAGCAATCTATTTTGCCAATCTGTAAATAGAGAAATATGTACGAGCATTGTATGATGCTTTTGGTGAAAAGGTGAATCAATGGTATCACTACTTCTGCTCAAGCGTATAGCAATAGAAATTATAAAACATTTTATAGCTTCTTTTAAAGAATTAGGCATTCCATCTAATTCGTTGGGGTAGTTGTCAACTTTATTTGCTGCTCGTGTATGTTTCCCTATTTCTGTAGATGGAACGTCTCCATCTTTTAAAAATCTTGGAGGTATTTTGTGAAAATAATTAGGGTCATCTATATCAATAGGTGGCGCAACCAAATCATCAATTTTTATAATGTCGTCTCCCTTTGTATCAAAGAAGTGTTTAATTCCAATATAGTTTGATGGAGGGAAGAGTAATTCAATAAAGTCATCTGGAAAAAGATTATCTACCATTTGGAAATTATAAGGATTATTCCTGTAGGTGAAAGAATATGAATCTTCAGGTGCCTCATTTCGATCCTGCAACACATTGGCGAATGGAGTTGCAGTATATCCTAAATAGCTTTTTTTACTAAATAATGATAATATCGACCTGATTTCCATATTGGTTCGAGTTGCATATTCCCTGCCTTTATGACCAAGATTGTTTAGGGAAGCATTATCGGCTTCATCATCAATTATAAGAAGAGGTAAATCAATTTTGGGGTGTTTATCACTAACAAAATCATTGAGCCATAAAAGGATATTCCTTAAAATAGAGACATTCTTTTTGCAAATAAGAATGTTCCTTTGATTATGAAGGTTAAAATTGGCATCGAGCAAGCCTTTTTTAAAATCGCTAACGTCGGAGGTTATAGAAATAACATTAACATCATGAAAAGGATGATCTTCACCAACGCCTATTCCTTGCCCACCTGCCCCTAAAGTGCCTATTACATCATATTCGATCCTTTTTTGAGTTTGGACTCGTAGATCTTCCATTATTCCTGAAAGAACAATAATTACTTTGTAGCCAGTATCTAATGCTGAATTTATAACTCCATTGAAGTTTGCCGTCTTTCCAGATTGTACACTACCTACAACCATTCCCTTTTTATAGAAGGCTGTATTTGAGTTTGGGTCACCAAGGTTTTTTACTATATTGAGCGTTGATCTTTTGGTTTCTTTTATGATACTGTCTTTTCTTCCAATTTTTTCTAGATATTTAAAATACCTATCTCTAAACGTAGTAATTTCTTCCGATTCCCAACCTATTTCATTTTGACGAGTTTCTGTTAACCATTCAGGTACATTTTTTCGTAAAGAATTACTTTCGGCAATAGTGACCGGGGTTTTAGCTCTGTGTTGCCTTTCTGCGTTCACATAATGCTTATCATAAATAAGATCTAAATCACCCCATTTATAAACTCCATTAAGAATTTCTATATATTGTCTAATTTCATTTCGAATTTCTTCACTATAAAAATCCTCCGTGAACGAACCTTTTTCCTCAATAAATTTGTTTGAAGCCCTTTCAAGAAGCCTAAGAATGTTACCTACCATTATACTTAATTTATATCCAATATTTTTTTTAAATTTTCTGTGAGATTGTTTTTATTATAGCCAAGATCTTTAAGTAAAATTTCAAAGATATCTTTAGTGTTAATACCATTTTCAAGAAGTCCTTTAACGGCTTTTTCAATATCATTTAAGTTCTTATTATCCTCTTCCTCAATGAACTTTAAATAATCTTCATCAGAATGCCTTTGTTTATTCAAGAGTAAATTGATAGATCTTAGTAGGAAATTAAAATTGTTTTTTTGGGTGTCGTTTAGATTCTTGCTTATAACATTCACTAGAGGGAAGTTTTTATTTATTTCATAAATAACACCTTTAGTAGTTACTGTTCTAGAGAGTAAAGCTACGCTTGGATTGTTTGCATGTGTAGATTTTTTTCGAACCCCTCTATTATTGTACTCTTTTTTTGCCTGGTTTCTAAGTTCAACAATATATCTTAAAACGCCTTGCTTAAGTTCATAAGGAATTGAAATCTTAGATTTAGAAACGTTTAACTGTAGTTTAACGTCATTAAGATTACCCACCTGAATTTTTAATCGAGCTAGCTTAAGTCTAGCTTCTTTTTTGATGATATTATTCCAACCACCAAAGAAAATTACTCTATCTCCTCTATATATATAAAGACCTTCCAAGTCTAATAGATTATTGTTTTCAGTTGTCCATTGACTTTCGTCATCGCAAGCGCTTACGGGAAGTATGAATGCTTCCATCTTCAATACATCTTCTTCAAACTGCATTTCTCTAACCCCTAGACTACGTGCTATCTGCTTTCCTGATTTTGATTTAAACGGATTAAATGGTTCTATTAACTTGTTGTTTATTCTTATTTGAAGGGGATTTTCTAATCTTTCCATGAAATTATGGAAGACGATACCTAGGTATTCAAAGGTTACTCTGTTTAGTTGTTCTTTAAAGTGTTTGAATTGATTTTCGGGGTTTAGATAGTTTTCAAATTTATATAGGCCATCCCACGTAATAATTGTGTTTGGTAAAAAGCTGTCAAATTCTTTTTGATGATTTTTAGAGCAGACTGTATATTGGTTGAGGATCTCTTTAATTTCCTCTTCTGTATTGATTTTTATTCTCCATTTTCCGGTAACCCTTAAATAATCAACATCCCATGTTCTTCCATAAAATTTAGTGGTTCCAATTTCACGGGATATAACTGTAAATTTTCTGGTTTGTGAAAATGAAGCAGTCTTCATGCCTAGTCCAAATCGTCCTAAGTCGTTTTTGTCTCTCTTGGAATCAACGCTTCTACTTGGAAATTTCATGTTTTCTGCTAATTGAGATTCACTCATGCCAATACCATTATCTGCAATGTATAAGGTTATCTTATCCTCCATTATTTCTGATAAGACTTCAATTTTATCAGCGTTCGCAGAAATTGAATTATCCATCAAATCGGCAAGGGCAGTTTCAAGTGTGTAGCCTTGTTCTGCTATTGATTTTATAAATGTTTCAGGGCTGGGAACTACTTCTTCGTATTGGGTTTCGATCATAGGTATAGTTACTCTTTATTTTAAAATTTAAGTGTTTTCAATCAAATATGTAATGAATGCAAACACACATAAACTATTAAAATCGTACAGTACAAATCGCTTCATTAAAATATTTAACAATTTGAAAGATACAATCATTTCAAAGATTAGAATTGTCTGTTTTCATTCAAGAAGGTGACGTTCTCAGGCTGTGATTTGTAAAAAAGTGATGTTTTATACTTGATATTTTAAAAACACCGAGTTCCTTTAACGTTGAGGGGAAGATATATTTATTGCAATCCTTTTTGCAGAAGAGCAATAAATGTGTGTCTGATATATTTTTAATAGCGTTTGAAACCTTTTCTTGAATTTCTTTATTAGAATAAATTCTTTGACTCATATTAGGTTTAGCTTACCAATTAATTTATATGCCGATTACAACCGTAATTTCAGTTATAATCTGTTCGATTTCTTTTAATTGTGTTAATATAGGAAGATTTTCTAAAATTTAGCGTTCTTACTATATCAAATCATGAAATTTCTGATAATTTACATAGACGTAGGTATATGTCAGTGCGGTATTCGGCACCATTGAACTATAATGATTGGGCGGAAGATTTACAATTTAATGGAAGTTGAGAAAAAAAGAATGAGGAAAGTTATCGTATAAGACATTATAACTCTTCAACAATGGGAATATCCGCCTCAGCCCAATCCAAAGTATATAATTCTTCTTTCTCTAATAAAACATAATCAGCATGTTCTTTAAGCTTCAATTCTCCTGAAAGATAATCTGCCGTAAATGGAATCAATTCTATTTTAAAATCAGGGTAGGCATGAGTGACTGGAGTTAGGCGTTGTTTTACTTCAATGTGTATGTTTAACTCTTCTAAGACTTCACGTTTAACACAATCAATTTCAGATTCTCCATCCTCAATTTTCCCACCGGGAAATTCCCATTTCAAAGGTAGTTTCATGGTTTCACTTCTTTGCACTGCCAGAATCTTATTGTCAAAATGAATAATGGCACACGTAACAGTTATGGTCTTCAAGATTGGTAAGTTTTGAAATCTAAATTTTTCATAAATATAATAATCAATATCAACTTAACTCAGATTTCATCATTAAGTTAATAACGACATTGGTATTCCACCCCATCCCCAAAATATTCCCTAAATTTGCTCACATGAAATGAGCATGCTAAAAACTTTATTAAGCATGCGCATGGGCCACTGCGAATTGCATGTGCCCATTGAAAAACATTAAGATTTAACACATGAAATCATACACACTTGCCATTGCTGGCTGCGGAAAACTGGCCCATATTGTTGTGGAAGCTTTGTTGAAAGACTTATTGCCAAATTATAAACTGATTGGTACCTACTCCAGAACTTTTGAAAGCGCCGAGGAGATTGCCAAAATCATCAACACTTCAAATTCGGGATACACCTGTACTCCGTGCCATAGTATTCAAGAACTGTTACAACTCAAACCTGATTATATCGTGGAAACGGCTTCTCCAACCGGTTTTAAGGAATTGGCCTTGCCTGCCCTAAAAAACGGATCTAACATCGTGACCTTGTCCATTGGTGCACTTGCCGATGCTGAGTTTTATAAAGACGTGGAAAAAACGGCTTTCGAAAATGGCACCCGAGTCCATTTGGCATCTGGTGCTATTGGTGGTTTTGATGTCATGCGAACCGTTGCGCTTATGGAAGAGAGTGAAGTGACCTTTACGACCGAGAAAAGTCCTAACTCGCTAAAACGAACTTCGGTTTATGACGAGGTACTTCAAACCGAAAAGCGTGAGGTTTTTAATGGTGATGCCATAGGTGCTATTGCCCTTTTTCCAACCCACGTCAATGTATCGGTGGCTGCTGCTTTGGCTTCGGTGGGTCCTGAAAAGATAAAAGTATCCATCAATTCCATCCCAGGTTTTGTGGGTGACGATCACCGAATTGAGGTCAAAAGTGAAAACATCCACGCAGTGGTGGATGTCTATAGCAAAAATGCAAAAATTGCGGGTTGGAGCGTGGTGAATACCTTACGGAATATCGTATCGCCTATTGTATTTTAGTATAGTCTGTTAAATTCGCCAATACTTTTTCGCTCAGTCGCTTAAATGCCTGTTGGGTTCTGCCGGTAGACACTTGCAGGCAATTGACGTTGGGGTATTTTAAAAAGCGTTTGTCGCCCAAGGCTATCAACGTATCGCAATACACGACGTTATCACCAGTAGTCAGCCATTTTTCAAAAGGCTCGACCTCCCAGGAAGGAGACAATCCTGTGTTGAATAATATCTTTCGGTTGCCAAAAGCTTCAAATTCGGCTTCGTGCAGCAAAACGGTGTTTTTGTTCAAACAGGTAATGACCACTTCACTGCTGGCCAATACTTCTTTTAACGGTAAAAACCGATAGCCTTTGGCCTTGGCATCTGTTTTTTCACTTCGTGCAAAATAGGTGATGTCAGCACCAAAAAAGCTTAGCGCATCGGCTATCATGCCACCGGACTTGCCCAAGCCGACAATACCGGCTTTCAATCCAGTGATTTCACGTGGAATCGTACTCCAAGGCTGTCTTGGTTTGCCATCAGAAGTGGTGCCAAAGCCGTGCAGGCACCGTACCAATTCACTGATGACATATTCCACCACGCCTTCATCGCCATAATCCCGGACGCCTTTTACCGTGATGCCTTGTGAATTGGCATAAAGGATATCCACATTAGCGCTTTCTGGAGAATAGAGGGAGCAGCACATCCCAATGTATTTGATATTTGGACATTGTTCCAAAATATCCTTGCCTATGGTACTTCTATGACTGACCAATACACCATCGGCATCGCCAATCCGCTTAACGATTTCTTCAGCAGTTGAGGGTTGGTCTTCATGTAAAATAAGCGTTTCCGCAAAAGATTCTAATTTTTTATTAGCCGAAGGGATCAATTCCAATGGCTCTATTCCAACAAGTTTCTTGAACTTCATTTTTTTATT
>Ga0208015_1000469_pt1 | contig 21208 bp, 19 predicted proteins | sample 26BtaG_FD_184101 | JGI IMG/M metagenome (GOLD analysis project Ga0208015, IMG submission 184101) | Marine viral communities from Cariaco Basin, Caribbean Sea - 26B_WHOI_OMZ_CsCl (SPAdes) (version 2) | ecosystem: Environmental > Aquatic > Marine > Oceanic | place: Caribbean Sea: Cariaco Basin...
TAAAGATAGGCTTTAATAAGGTGGCGGCAGTATATCACAGGGGCGGCTTTACGCTTAAATAGCAAAGGGTAACTAATTTTTTACCTACTGACTTTTTAGGTGCCAACTCTTTAAATAATAGTTTTTACCTTATTAGCTCTATCGGGCCAGTTGTCTACTTTGTCGTACTGACCCTGTTACCGCTAACGCTACATAATTATAAGCTACACAGTTATGGGCTGCATAATTATAGGTATATGTTAGCGACTCGCCGCCATCGACTGTGCCATAGTGAGCGCTTGCTTTAGGCTACTGGCACTCGCTTTTCCTGTACCGGCTAAGTCTAATGCCGTGCCATGATCGACCGAGGTACGAATATAAGGCAGACCTAAAGTTAAATTAACGGTATCGCCAAAGCCATGCGACTTTAACACGGGTAGACCCTGATCGTGATACATGGCGATGACTGCGTCACAATCGGCTAAATGTCTGGGCGTGAATAACGTATCTGCTGGCATGGCTTCAGAGATATCAACCTCTTGTACTCGGAAAGTATCCAAGACGGGATTAATAATCTCAATCTCTTCCATGCCCAAATGACCACCCTCGCCCGCATGCGGGTTTAACCCACAGACCAAAACTTTCGGCTGCGTCAAACCAAACTTACTGTGCAAATCGTCCAATACAATCTGCACCGTCTGTTGCACGTTTGCTTTAGTAATCGCTGCAGGGACGTCTCTTAATGGTAAATGGGTGGTCACGAGAGCGACTTTCATAGCGTCATTCGCCAGCATCATCACAACTTTATCGCAGCCACTTTTTTGCATGAAATACTCAGTATGACCGCTAAACATAGTGCCGTCATCGAGACAGATATTGGCTTCAATTAGAGCCGATTTCTGCAAAGGCCCTGTGACGATAGCCGCTATCTTATTTTCTATAGCCAAGCGATGGGCTAAAGCCAGTTGCTCAGCCACCATCGCCGCATTCGCCACATCAATCACCCCCGCCTGCACCGGATTAGTAGCAGCAACATCAATCACTACAAAATCGGCATGGTTAGCATCGTTAGCATGGTTCACATTGCCAGTTGCCCTAGTATTGTCATCAGGCGCTAAACCTAACAAAGCCTCATCAATAGCAGCTTCGCTATTAGCAATGACCGACCAGCTTGGTTTTTTAATCAGTACGCCTTGCGTCATTAATTTTTCGGCGCGAGCGGTTAAAGCCTGCGCGTCTGCTGTCACCCAAATAGGCTGAGTGCTATGGCTCAACTCGCCACTGGCAGCTAAGCTCAACACAATATCCATACCGATTCCTGCCGGCTCGCCCGTTGTAATTAACAGCGGCTGATTACCACCAAGCTTATCTGCAAAATTAGGCTCGGTTTCTGCAACTCCCGCTGCGGCAGGTAACGACTTAGATAAGGGAGAAGTTATAGACATAGCGCACTCATTATTATAAATAAAGGTATTGAATTTTAAGGGCAAGGACAGCATTTAATCGGGTCAATGAAAGTTCAAGCTAAAATTTTTCATCAGAATTAATCATCGAGATTATGGTAAACTTTACCACACTATAACCGTCATATTTGACGGTTTTTAACGTCTATTACCTTGAACAACTGATTGCTATTGGCGTTGAGCCACTTACCCTATTTTTGTTATTTTATTTGAGATTTTGAGCACCCATGGCAGAGACGAGCAAAACCGAAGAGCTATTAAACCAGCAGCCCCCGCATAATATCGATATTGAAAAAGCGCTCTTGGCTTCTTTGATGAGTATCGAGGAGGCGTATGATAAAGTCTCAGAAATCGTAACCAAAGATGATTTTTATGCTGGGCGTCACCAGCATATTTTTTCGGCTATCGCGCATTTGGCGAGTATCGGTGAGCCTTATGATACGGTCATGGTCCACGATTGGTTAGATGCACAGAAACTGCTCAAATCAGCGGGTGGCGATACCTATCTATCGGACATTTTGAGCCAAAGCCCAGCGACCCTATTTAACTTGACGGCTTATGCACAAAGGGTTCGTGAGCTGTCTACTTTACGGCAGCTGATTACTACCGGTAACGAGATGCTGAGCCTAGCTTATAACCCTAAGGATCAAGGTATCAGCGATATCCTAGACAATATTGAGTCTAAGATATTTTATATTAATGAGCAGCATAATAAACGCGCGGAGCAGCGCGGGCCTGTTGATATTAATGCTGTCCTATCCAATGTTATGGAAACGCTGGCCGAGCTCAAGTCCAACCCTGACGGCATGATTGGTCTACAAACCCCGTTCATTGAGCTTAATAACCGTACCCAAGGTTTGCAAGCGGGCGATTTAATTATTGTGGCGGCCCGCCCTTCTATGGGTAAAACCACTTTTGCGATGAACTTAGCAGAGGGCGTCTTATTCAACGAAGATTTACCGGTCGTAGTTTTCTCTATGGAGATGCCTGCGGAGTCTATCGTGATGCGTTTGCTGTCCTCTTGGGGAGCCATCAACCAAACCCACCTGCGTTCCGCACAAATGAACGAAGACGAATGGGGCAAGATGATGAATGCGGTGCAGCATCTGCAACAAAAACATCTGTATATCGATGACAGTACAGCACTACCGCCTTCTGAGATGCGCTCACGTTGCCGCCGTATTGCTAAGAACCATGATGGTAAATTAGGCGCTATCGTCGTCGATTATCTCCAGTTGATGAAGGTGCCAAGTCTAGAAGGTAACCGTGTTGGGGAAATTTCGGAGATTTCACGAAGTTTGAAAGCCCTAGCCCGTGAGCTTGAGTGTCCTGTAATCGCGCTCTCGCAGCTTAACCGCAGTCTAGAGAACCGCCCTAATAAACGCCCTATCATGTCGGATTTGCGTGAATCAGGCGCTATCGAGCAGGATGCGGATTTGATTATGTTTATCTATCGTGATGAAGTTTATAATGAAAACTCGGACCAAAAGGGTATCGCCGAGATTATCATTGGTAAGCAGCGTAACGGGCCTATTGGTACGGTACGTCTCGCCTTTGAAGGTCAGTTTACCCGCTTTACCAACCTAACGCCTGAATTCTACCAAGCCAATAGCTTTGAGAATGATGAATAACCGTTATATAAATTAAACCCTAGTTACCACTATCCCTCCCTCAATCTGATAATGCGATTAAGTTGATTGCCATGCGTGCTGCTACCGTCACTATTCATACTGGCGCCTTACGCCATAACCTAACTCAAGTTAAAAAACTCGCCCCCAACTCTAAAGTACTCGCTATGGTCAAGGCTGGCGCCTATGGTCATAGTGTGGCGGCTTGTCTGCCGGCACTAGAGGATGCCGATGGGGTTGGCGTGGCAACCTTCGAAGAGGCGCGTGAGGTTCGCGAGCTCGGCTGGACCAAGACCGTGGCGATGATTGAAGGCGCGTTTAGTGAAGCAGAATGGTTAGCAGCTATCGACTATAAAATGAACTGTCTAATCCATCAGATGCCGCAAGTGGACTGGGCGCTTAGCCACCGTCCCGACTTCGAGAATGAGCCTGAGCACCCCACGCGTACTGTTTGGCTCAAGCTAAATTCAGGGATGAACCGCTTAGGCTTTGAGCCTGATGAAATCATTGCGGTAGCCGCCTTGTTACATGAGGCTGGCTACCATATTATTTTGGCCAGTCATTTTGCCAATGCGGATATCAAAGAGCATCCTCATAACCAGCAACAGATAGCACTGTTTAATCACGTCCTAGCGCTATTGCACGAGCAAGTTTCCGCAACTATTGGCGCCTCGCTATGCAACTCAGCAGGCACGATTAATTTCCCCGACTGCCACTACGACTGGGTACGCCCTGGCATTATGCTCTATGGCAGCTCGCCATTAGATGGTATCGCATCACAAACGCTAAACTTACAACCTGTTATGACCTTTAGCACCGCTTTGATGGCGATTCACGACCTAACCACGGGCGCTGCTATCGGTTATGGCAGCCGCTACCGAACTGAGCAGCCGATTAAAAAAGGCATTATCAGTATTGGCTATGGCGACGGTTATCCTCGCGTAATCAGTGAAGAGGCCTGGGCGAGCTTGCAACAGGGTGATACTTACTATCACTGCCCTATTATTGGCCGGGTAGCCATGGATATGATTGCCATTGATGTCTCTGCCGTTCCAGAGCCGCAGCTGGGCGATACCATTATCCTATGGGGCGATGCTAAATCTACTATATTAAATAATGAGGGTGTGATGGATGGCGAAGCCACCGCTAATACTGTTAAAGCAAGCGCATTAGCCCCTAACGTTGATGATGTAGCCGCATGGGCGAATACTATTGGCTACGAATTGTTATGCCGTATGACCCCAAGACCTACTCGTAAGATTATCTAATTGGCCGTTCTGATAGCTTGAATTTATAACTATGAGCTATAGCTTTTAATTCATAAGCTGCGACCCATAACCCTGATGCATAACTTTTGACTGGTCACTTGAGGACCCAGCTCGCTAAAATAAAGCTGAAAACGTATAGCCAAATCAGCGTTAAATAGGTTACCTTATGGTACTGTGCTAACACGCCTTGTTAGCCGTTTACAACGGACCATTTTTCGCTATACTGGATTTTTAGTCCTTATAACTTCACCGTTTTACCGCAATCGACAGAGATGACCATGAGTGTGCGCCATTTTTTGACCTTACTTGATTTATCGCCAGCCGAACTTGAACAGCTTATCAAACGCGCGTCTGAACTGCGTAGCATGCAACATGCTGGCACGGTTTATCAGCCCTTTGTAGGCCGGACTCTGGGCATGATTTTTGAGAAGTCTTCTACGCGAACCAGAATCTCTTTTGAGACCGGTATGGGTCAGTTTGGTGGCCATGCGATTTTCTTATCGCCTAATGATACGCAGCTGGGCCGTGGCGAGCCGGTAGAAGACTCTGCCCGCGTCATCTCTAGTATGGTAGATATCGTGATGATTCGTACCTTTGAGCATGAAAAGGTGGAGAAATTCGCTGAATATTCTTCAGTGCCTATTATCAATGCGCTGACCGATGAGTTTCACCCTTGTCAGCTATTGGCCGATATGCAGACCTATTACGAGCACCGTGGCAGTATTCGCGACAAGATCGTCACTTGGGTCGGCGATGGCAATAATATGTGTTCTTCTTTTATGCACGCTGCCCATCAGTTTGGCTTTGAGTTGCGCGTGGCCGCCCCTTACGGCTTTGAACCTGATCCTGCCTTAATGGAAAAATTCAGCCATTGTGTCAGTTGGGTCGAAAACGTCCAAGACGCTGCAAAAGATGCCCACCTTATCGTCACCGATGTTTGGGCCAGTATGGGACAAGAAAGCGAGCAGAATACCCGCGCCCGTCGTTTCTCCCCCTACCAGGTCACGCCTGCCTTGTTAGATAAAGCGGACCCTGAAGTGTTGTTTATGCACTGCTTGCCCGCCCACCGCGGCGAAGAGATTTCTCATGATATGTTAGACGACCCGCGTTCAGTCGTCTGGGATGAGGCCGAAAACCGCCTACATGCGCAAAAGGCGCTGATGGAATTTTTACTACAAGATAAAATTAAAATTTAATAATATCTGGGTTATAAGGGCTGATTGATAAGCCAAATAAAAGCGGGCTAATCCTAATTTTGGGTTAGCCCGCTTTTTATTTAAGTGATTAGTATTTACTTTATTGGAATCCGTTGTTTTATAAACAGCTATTTCTCACTAAAGCCATTTAACTTAAGAAAATTCTCCACAACCTGATTGACGGCTTTAGGTTCTTCAACCGTAGAGCTATGCCCTGCCCCTTTGATCACTGCCAATTTAGAACCTTTAATAGCAAAGTGTAGCCGTTCCGCTTTAGCATATGGGGTCGCAACATCTTCATCCCCTACAATAATCAGGGTGGGAGTAGTGATTTTTGCTAATTGGTTATAAATACCCTCACGCTCAATCACACCTTGGGTCGCATAGACAGCGCCTTTTTTATTATTCTGATTTAAGCGCGACAACCACATTAGATACTCAGCTTTGCGTGACTTATCATTTAAAAAGCTCTGTCCAAACATAATGGGCATGACTTTTTTACTGACTCTTTTGACCCCTAGCCATTTGATAGCTTTCATAAGCTTGCTATATTTTGGAATGTTATCAGGGCTTTCAGGATCTGCAGAGGTGTCTAAAAGGATGAGCGACTGTAAGCGCTTAGGATATTTGATAGCGACACGTTGACCCACGAAACCGCCCATAGATAGCCCGACATAATGGCAGGAGTCAATCGCTAAGGCATCGAGTAAACCGATAGCATCTTCAGCAAGGGTATCCATGTCGTAGCCGGATTTAGTGACTTCAGACTGCCCCTGACCGCGAAAGTCAAAAGCAATACAACGATAGTGGTCTTGGAAATACGCTACTTGTTTATCATAGAGCTGGGTACTCCATAACAAGCCGTGGGCAAATAGCATGACAGGTTTATTAGAGTTGGGGGCGCTGTCCTCGTAGTACAGCTCAGCATCATTGACAGTAATCTTTGGCATAACATAACGTCCTTGTTAGTGGATTAAAATAAGAATAGCGATGACTAGCATAAAGCTGCTCATCGCTTACTCTAGCACTGAAAGACGTCATTTATATGATGAAATATATTATAAATTGCAACGCTGTCTTGCACAGCCGTTACCCTAGTAATCCCTTATAATTTTACTCACTAACGCAATAAGGTTTCGATACCTGTTTCTTTAGCAATCAATAGCTTATCGGCTTGATTGGCGGCAAAGATGCCATTACAGACTACCCCAACGATATTATTTAAGTGCGCTTCCATCTCACTCGCGCTTTGCACATCTAAGTCATAAGTGTCTAAGATAACATTGCCATAATCGGTGACGAAACCTTCACGATAGACCGGCTCCCCGCCCAGTTTCGCCAGTTCACGAGCCACATAAGAGCGCGCTTGCGGCAATACTTCTATAGGTACGGGGAATTCACGGCCTAGTGTAGTTACCCATTTGCTCTCGTCAACTAAACAGATGAATTGTTTAGAAGCAGCTGCGACAATTTTTTCGCGGGTTAAAGCACCACCGCCACCCTTTATCAACTGTAGATTTGGATTGACTTCATCAGCACCATCGATATATAAATCCAACTCACCCACGAAGTTTAAATCCATGACTTCGATACCGAGGGCTTCTAGTTTATCTTGCGTCACTTGTGAGCTGGCCACTGCCCCTCTTAAACGCACTTTGGGTAATAATTCAATCAAGCAGTTGACCGTACTGCCAGTCCCCACGCCTAAAATCATATCATCTTCGATATAAGTTAAGGCAGCGCGAGCTACCTCTTGCTTTAGTTGCTGCTGACGGTTTGCTGGGCTGGGTTGCTGACTCATAGAGGCCTCTAAAGACTAATTTAAAAGTTAAAAGGTAAAAGAATAAACCGGTTGCTCAGCACTAATTTTACCCGATTATGAGAGAAAAAGGATATTGGATTAACTTATAACCGCTGCCAGTTAATTTTAATGGGTCATAATTCTAGGTAGCCAATAAAGCAAAGAGTGACCTTATGACGCATACCTAAGCCAAAAAAATCGCACAAAATTCTGGCTTAAACCTTGCACGACTCTCAAAAAGAGCATAGGCTTATTGGTCGTAAAAACTTAATCCCGTTAGTTTTCTTTTATCGCAAACAAAACCTCGCTAGGACATTCTATGCTATCAAATTGGGTTCGCGCTATTTTGCAAGCCACCGTTTACGACGCTGCTATCCAAACGCCTCTAGATAAGGCACCCAGACTCTCTGCCCGTTTTGGTAACGATATTCGCTTTAAACGCGAAGATTTGCAGCCGGTCTTTTCTTTTAAGCTGCGCGGTGCTTACAATCGAATTAGCCAACTCAATGATGAGCAAAAAGCTCGCGGGGTCATTTGTGCCTCTGCTGGTAACCATGCCCAAGGCGTCGCCTACTCTGCGGCCAAACTCGGTATTAACAATATTATTGTAATGCCTACGACTACGCCCGATATCAAAGTCAGTGCCGTCAGAGCTTTGGGCGGCAACGTTGATTTATTTGGGGATAGTTTTGATGAAGCCAATCGCTACGCTATTGATCGTGCTGAAAAAGAAGGGCTAACCTTCGTACCTCCCTATGACGACGAATTGGTTATCGCCGGTCAAGGTACAATTGCGCTCGAGCTTACCCAGCAGTGGCGCGATATGGAGTACGTCTTCGTTGCGGTTGGCGGTGGTGGTCTAATCTCTGGTATTGCAGCCTTTTTAGGGGAAGTAGCCCCGCATGTTAAAGTTGTCGCTATTGAAGCTGAAGGGGCGGCTTGTCTAAAGGCGGCCCTAGCTGCGGGCGAGCGGGTCAAACTTGAGCAGGTCAGTCTGTTTGTCGATGGTGTGGCAGTCGGTCAAATTGGTGAGATACCTTTTGAGGTAGTCCGCAGTCAAAAAAGTGATGGCTCTGGCATGGTGATCGAGCCTGAAGTAGTGACTTGTAATAACGATGAAGTCTGTGCGGCCGTCAAAGATGTCTTTGAAGAAAATCGCAGTATTGTTGAACCTGCCGGCGCACTCGCTATCGCCGGTATGAAAAAATATCTGACAGAACACAATATCCAAGGTAAAAACTGCGTGGGCATCGTCTGCGGCGCCAATATGAACTTTGACCGTCTACGTTATATCGCAGAACGTACTGAAATCGGTGAGAAAAAAGAAGCGGTATTTGCCGTCACTTTACCAGAACGTACCGGTGCTTTCTTAGAATTCTGCCGCGACCTAAAAGGTCGTAACATCACAGAGTTTAATTATCGCGCGCGTAGCCATACTGCCCCTGACTCCCTGCAACCTGCGGCTATCTTCGTCGGTATTGCGTTAAAAGAAGGTGAACAAGAGCGCCAAGTTATTGCCAATACCCTCGTTGAGTCGGGTTATGCAGCGCATGATTTGACGGATGACGAAATTGCTAAGACCCATATCCGCTATCTCATTGGTGGTCATGCTGGATTGGATAATGAGCAGCTCTTTACCGTCGCTTTCCCTGAGCGTCCAGGCGCTTTGTTAAATTTCTTAGAGAAGCTCGGGCAAGATTTTAATATCACCCTATTCCACTATCGCAATCACGGTGCCGCTGATGGTCGCGTTTTAGTAGGCTTACAAGCCTCAGCCACTAACTCACGTGCCTTGCAAGATACCTTGAACGATATTGGCTACGACTGTTCAGCTGTAGAGAATAATATTGGTTATCAGATGTTCTTACAGTAACTATTTCATTGAATTGGGAATGACATTATTCATTTATAGATACTTATTATTTTCAATTCAACCTGATGTGATTTGAGACAGTCATGAAAAATATTTTTCTTATTTTGATGCTAGTAGCAATAGTCTATGGCTACCAACAATTCAAAGCTCAAGAAGGACCTTTTGCACCACAAACTACCATTGAAAGTCTTGAATCTGAGAGGCTGTTTAGTGAAGAAACCCTTACTCTATCTACTAACAATCAAGTCTTTTCCTGCGATGGTAGAACACATTGTTCGCAAATGACATCTTGTGCAGAGGCTACTTATTTTATTCAACATTGTCCAAACACTAAAATGGATGGCAATAATGATGGCGTTCCTTGCGAAAAACAGTGGTGTAAGTAGTCTATTACTGAATTGTCACTGGAAAATTTAGTAATTACTTTATTGAATATATTTTTAAATTAATATGAACAAGGTGGCCTAAGGTCACCTTTTTTTATGCATTTGCATTTTTGCCAAAACACACCATATAAGTACTAGCTTTTTATAACTGTTTTGACCAATGTTCTGATAAGCGCATTTTATAGACAGTACGCCATCACTATAAGGAATAACAGCCGATCATGACTGATAACAATAATGCTTTCGCCAAGGTTCGTCTCGATAAGTGGTTGTGGGCAGCCAGATTTTACCGCACCCGCAGTCTCTCTAAGCAAGCTATTGAGGGCGGCAAGGTACATTTCGCAGGCAGCCGCGTTAAGACTAGTAAAGAAATCAATGTGGGTGATGAGCTTACTATTCGCCAGGGTTCAGCGACCGCTATGACTGAAAAAACCATTGTGGTGAAAGAGCTTTCTGTTCAACGCGGTAATGCCACTATTGCTCAGACTATGTACGAAGAGACCGAAGAAAGTATCAAACGTCGCGAGCACTTTAGCGAGCAGCGTAAACTGGCGAATCTTGCCCGCCCTGACTTTAAACCTAATAAGAAGCAACGCCGTGACTTGCAGCGTTTTAAACATTCCCAAGATTAGAGTCTGTCTTATTACCTAGCGATATGACTGCACATTACTATACATAAGCGCAAATTAACGCTTATCTAAGGTGGCTCTCTAGTCACTATAGCTGCACAGTACCTAGGCTACCCCTCCCTATCGTTTTACCACAATCATTGTTAGAATAGCGGGTTAAGTTTTCAGAGTCAGCGTAGTGATAGACTGCGCTTGTTGCTCACCCATTTTTACTAGTTTGCTAAGGTATCGTATGCCCATCAAAACTTCTGCCCCCCGTTCTGTGTTAATAGTCTGTCTTGGTAACATTTGCCGCTCGCCTACAGCGGAGGAGATTCTGCGACAAAAAGCTGCGGTTGCTGGCATGAGTATGAGCATTGACTCAGCCGGTACAGGCGATTGGAATGTGGGTAATAACCCTGACCCGCGCTCACAAAAACATGCCAAAGCTCACGGTTATAACCTTAGTAAATTAGTAGCGCGCCAAGTCACTGCAGATGATTTCCTTAAGTTTGACCTTATCCTTGCTATGGACCAACAGAATCTTAAGGATCTGCAAGCTATCAAAGACCAAGTCCGCCAAGCTAATGACAGCGATGTTAAAGTGGCTAAGTTGGCTTTATTTAGTGAAGAAGATCCCACGTATGGTGGTGAAGATGTGCCTGACCCTTATTATGGTGAGAGAGACGGCTTTGAAGCGGTAATTGAGCAGATTGAGTCTTCTGTTGACGCTTGGATTGAAAGTTGGAAAACAGATTAGGGTAACCATATTTATACCTAGCTAGAGTTGTTCCTAGCTAGCCGTCTAATTTTTTCTACTTAGCATTCCCTTTTTATTTTATTCCCTATCACAGGCACGCCATGACAGTTTCTTTTCCTTCGCAAACTTCAGCTGATTTATCGGCTTTAAATACCATGGCGCTAGCCTGTCAAGCCGAGCAGGTCATTACGCTGACCAACGAATCTCAACTTGAGCAAGTCCTGAATGCACAGCAGCAGCATGAGCCTGTATTCGTGTTATCTGGGGGCAGTAATGTGTTGTTGCCGCCCACTTTAACCGCTACGGTATTACGCCCACTTTTAAAAGGCATTACGGTAGTTGATGACCGTAACGACTCTATTCATATTGAAGTTATGGCGGGTGAAAACTGGCACGACTTAGTCTTATATACGGTCAATAACGGTTGGTATGGCTTAGAGAATTTAGCCTTAATCCCTGGCTTGACCGGCGCTGCCCCCGTACAAAACATTGGCGCTTATGGCGTACAACTGGATGATTGCGTAACCCATGTCCGCGCGTGCCATCTCCCTACCCAGACTTGGCATGACTTTGATAAAGCCGCTTGCCAGTTTGGCTATCGTGACAGTATTTTTAAGCAACAAGCAGGTGAATGGCTGATTACTCGCGTGGGTTTTGCGCTCCATAAAGACCCCACTCGGGTACAAGCCGGATACGGGGATGTACAGGCGCAAGCTTTGCAATTGGCGAATGATGCCGCGCGCCAACACATCACCCCGGTCGATGTTATGCACGCGATTATTGCTATTCGCCAAAGCAAACTGCCCGACCCTAAAGCCCTCCCCAATTGCGGCAGTTTTTTTAAAAACCCGGTTATCGATACCGCGCACTTTCACAGCTTACAGGCGCAGTTTCCACAAATAGTAGGCTATAAAGTCGACGAGCAGCAGACGAAAGTAGCCGCAGGATGGCTGATTGATCAAGCGGGACTCAAAGGCGGCGGTATCGCCCCTATTCTTAGCCATGATCAGCAGGCATTAGTGTTGACCAATCACAGTGCTAAGAATGATCCTACTCAGGCTTGCCAACAAGACGTAGCGGCGACTCAACATTTCATTCAACAGCAAATATTAGCGAAGTATAATATTATGTTAGAGCGTGAACCCGTGTGGATTGACAGTGATGGGCAGATTAATATGAGCAATACGACGTTGGTCTGTTAACCGCTAACAGTGAGCTTTTACGCAAACAACTTATTAGAGCGTATTTATAATAAAGACAAACCTGCCCTACTTGCCAGCGCATTTAGCCTTATAAACTAGACTTGAAGTCGTCAGCCAGACTTTTTTATTCATCGATGGCGAATATTATGTACAGTCTCTGGAAAGCCCTTATTAACTTGCTGAAATGGCTGTTTATAATGGGGCTACTGGTCGCTATCTTATCTACAGTAAGTTTTCTTACGCCGCTATTCTCCAAAGTCGGATTGTACTTCCTGCAACGTTTGCCCCTGCCTAGCGTTTCAACTCAAGCCCCTCCTCAGCCGACCGCCTATCTAGTGTTAGGAGGCGGTTTAACGAAAGATGCTACGGGTACGATTATCGTCAACGACTTTAGCCGTAGTCGCTTGCAAACGCTCCTAAATCGCTATCATGAGCAGCCGATGCCGGTGATTTTGACAGGAGCTGAGTCCCCTTGGATGTACGATTGGCTCGTCCAACATGATGCCAGCCCTGAATCAAAGCTTTACCATGCGGACATTGCCGGTCATATTATTACCGAAAACGCCAGTATGAACACTTGCGAAAATGCGCGCTTTACCAATAAACGCTTAGAGATTCAGCATGTCTATCTCATCACTGGTGCTTATCATATGACGCGGGCACGCCGGCAGTTTGCCCTCAATGGTATCGCTACGACTCCTATCAACGCCCCGCTACCCGAGCCCACCAGCTGGCATAATATTGCTGCCAATTACCGCCACTCTAAACGTACCTTATATGAGGTGGGTGCCTACTTACGCGATGTGTTCATACCGCAGCAAGACTGCCGCTCTAGTGACGAAGTCTCTTTAGAGACCCTTAAACGCAGCCGTAAACCGTTAGCGTTAAAAACTTTTTAGTAGCTCCTAGCCTCTTACTTATGTTTAGCTATCCTATTTAGTTAATTTGTTTAGCTGCCTCATAAAGTTATGAGTAATAACAATGTTGTGCTGCTAGTGCTGGTTACTCTGATCGATAAACTTAGATGGCGCACCAGTTCACCGCCTATGTGGGCAAAATATACCGCTAACCTTGCTTAAAATGTTAAAATAACCTTATTACTCTTTGCTTTTATTCAAGCATCCATTCGAGCATCGTTACCCGCTGAGGTATGCAATGGCCAGTATCTTTCTATTAATTCCCCTTAGCTTAATGCTATTTGTTGTGGCTATTTGGGCGATTCGCTTTGCCGTTAAGTCTGACCAATTTGATGATTTAGACAATGCCTCGCAGCGTATTATCTTGGAGGACCGCCAAGAGCGTCGCCAAGTGCTACAAGAGCAGAGCGCTCCTAAGCCAGCCAACCCTACCTCTATAAATAAAACCCCTGATTCGACCGACCCAGTTGAGGTTACGGTTGACGGCACAGCTGACTCTAAGCTGCATTAATATATTAATTTATCCTGCTCTTTACTTGTTTCAGCCAGCTACCTTTAGCTAGCCTTTTAGGAATTTGCATCATGACTTTAGCTTTATTAACGGCCGCTTTATTGATGGGTTTTTTGGGTTCTCCGCATTGTTTAGGCATGTGTGGTGGTCTAGTGGCGGCCTTTGGTCTATCTATGCAAGAGGTCAGTCCTAGTAAGCGCAAAGCGTTGATTGCGACTTATCATTTAGGTCGCCTCATGAGCTATTCTTTATTGGGCTTGATTGCTGGGCTTGCGGGCACGGCTATATTAGCGCCCTTTATGCAGGGCAATAGCTTACCGCGCATCTTGCTGGGGCTAGTGCTGGTTTTCATTGGTGTGACCATGTTAGGCGCGCCTTTTTTAAACCATCTTGAGCGTGTAGGTATGCGTTTCTGGCAGTTTTTAACCCCCCTGCGTAAAAAAGTATTTCCGCTGACCACTTTTCCTAGAGCCTTAATGGCCGGTTTGCTATGGGGTTTTCTACCTTGTGGTTTGGTCTATGGGGCACTGTTAATGGCGGTGGTAGGTCATAGTGTGACGACAGGCGCTATGCTCATGTTTGCTTTTGGCTTAGGGACGATTCCTATGTTGGTCGCTACCCATAGTACCGTCAATTGGATTCGCAACCATATTGGCCGTTTACGTTTGCGCCAGATCAATGGTGCCGTCATGGTGCTCTCTGGATTAGCTGTAATTGCTCTGCCTATTATGATGAGCGCTATGCATGGCGGTGGTCATGGCGATCATATGAACCATGGTGGCGCCCCTATGGAACACGCTATGATGAGTGATTCAGGTGAGGTTATGAATCATGATACCGTTAATATGGCGAATATGGGCACAATGACGGATGCCGAACATGCCGCCCATATTCAAGAGATGAATACTAATACTGGTAGCGAGCTGCCTAATAATCAGCACAGCGATATGCCGATGGCTACCGAGCACAGTCATTAAGCGCTGCCAATCTATAATAGCTAGCTGTATAGCAGTCAGTTAATAGTACTCGCCAATTAATAATACGAGACAATGAAAAAAGCTTACCAATCTTTAAGATTAGTAAGCTTTTTTTATAACGCCACTTTAAAACTCTTAGCTCATTACCACTGCACCAGCTTAAGCTTAGTGCCTAAATGTTTTTCTAACGCTGGCAAGTTAAAGGCATCGTCTTCACTGACGAAGCTAATGCTAATCCCCGTCTGCCCTGCCCGTCCTGTACGACCAATACGATGCACATAATCATCCGGTTGGTCTGGCAGCGTATAATTGACCACATGGCTGACATCATCGACATGAATCCCGCGACCCGCCACGTCGGTAGCGACCAACACTTTCGCCTGACCATCTTTAAACTTTTGTAAATAACGCTCGCGCTTTTGTTGAATGACATCGCCTGATAGCATGACCACGTCATAGCGACTGCGCAGCTTATCGTATAGACGCTTGACCTGATCTTTACGATTGGCAAAAATAATCAATTTATCGACTTCTTCTGAGCCAATAATCTCCTCTAATACAGCCAGTTTTTGGTCTTCAGCCAACATATAAAAACGCTGCTCAACCAAGTCGCTGGTTTTATGTTCCGGCTCGATTTCTACAAATACCGGCTCATGCAGCCATTTATAAGCTAGGCTCATCACATCTTGATTAAAGGTGGCAGAAAATAACAAGCTTTGGCGATCGGTATTAGGCGGCATACGACCTATCAGACGTTTAATATCAGGGATAAAACCCATGTCCAACATGCGATCCGCTTCATCCAATACTAAGACTTCTAGTCTATCGAGATAAACAAAGTTTTTATTAATGAGATCGATTAATCGCCCTGGCGTGGCTATTAAAATATCGATATAAGCACGCTCTAGCTCATGGAGTTGGCTGTCATAGTTGACCCCGCCCATGATGCAGGCACTGTGCAAGTCCGTGTATTTCGTCAGCGCCACACAATCATCAAAAATTTGCTGTGCCAATTCACGAGTCGGCGCTAAGATAAGCGCCCGTGGCTCACCCAAATAACGCTCTTCGTCTTCGGTAAAAGGACGCTGCAATAGGGCTTCAATGATGGTAATAAGAAAAGTTGCTGTTTTCCCTGTCCCTGTCTGCGCTTGCCCAATAGCATCTTGCCCCGCTAAAGTATGCGGAAGAATCTGCGCCTGAATGGCTGTCAGCTCCGTAAATCCTAGGTCATCAATACCACGCTGTACTGCCTGGTTTAATGACAGCTGATTAAATAACGCAAAATCACTCAATGCAAAGTCCCTTTCAGGTTAAAAGAATAAGGTTAGGAAAATATTTAAGTCAATACCGAGACCCTCACCTACAATAAGTAAGCGTCCCTAATGAAGCAAGCGACTGATAGTTTAGAAAATAGGAGTCAGCGAGGACACAATAGAAAATGGGGCGAGCGGTAAGTTAGCACTATAGCATGACTATTCTAAAGACAAAGGTCAAGCGCTAGCGCTCAAACCAGAAAATTCCTTTGCTATCAAAAATCAGCTTATAAAAACCCTACTTAAAGCAGCCTTACTGTCTAAAAAAAAGCGGTTTAATGGATAGTAAACAGAAAATATGTGAAGGGTAAAATAGTAGATAGGCTATAAAAAGAAGATACTGAAAAAAGCAAATAGGAGCTAGGAGCTACCAAAATAAAGGAACAAACACGAATGAAGAGATGCTAAAAAAGCACTGAGGATTTTGAATAAAACGGGTAGACTTAAAAGATAGGAAGCTAAAATAGGCTATCCGCAATGGTACAAGGTTAGCTATCCTTAGCTTCCTACAGCATGGCCATACCGCAATGACCGGCTAGGTAATACTGATAAATTAACATAAAATATTCATATAAACATTAGGGCAATAAGCGCTGCTTAACGGGCGTAGCTATATAACTGACTATAGAACATAACTGGCTATACGATCTAAATACATGACATAGCTGACTACACAACGAAGATTATAACGCACACTGTATTGATCAATATAGTGAGCACTATAACCAGCCGAATGATAAGCCATTTATCACACTATCCGTAGAGCGTGAGTGAAAATGCTAGGGCTTTTACGCCTCTACTTTGGTCACTTCTTCAGCTTGCAAGCCTTTTTGACCTTCCACCACATTAAACTCGACCTTTTCCCCATCTTTCAAAGAGCGGTAACCATCTCCTTGAATAGCGCGAAAATGGACAAAAATATCTTCACCACTTTCACGTTGAATAAAGCCAAAGCCTTTAGAGTCATTAAACCACTTTACAATACCTTGTTCACGAGCTGACATAATCTTATTTCCTAGGAAAGTTCTTAAATAATATCAGTTAAATAGCATTATATTTAATGCGTATAGATTAAACGCATATAACTATAAGCGTATTGGGACAACTGACACCAAGAGTGAGACATATGAACTGAGACAGTTTCAATCCAGCATATTTGCACTACAATAAAACTCTAAATATCTAAAATGCCGTCTATAATTATAATGACCTAGCTTAACCCTTCAAGTCCTTTTTACCTTAATCGTTCTTGAAAGCTCAAGCTTAGATATTTTATCTGCAGCTTATTATCGTCAAATATCAATCTATACTTATACTATACCGCTTTAGATTGAACATGCTTAGCACTATTCCTGTTAGCACCCGCTACTCTCTCAAATTAATTATAATAAGTTACTTATTAAGCTTTAGTCTTGAGAAAAACCTAAGCTTGAGAAAAAATTAGCCTTGAGAAAACTTATTACTGAGAAAAAACGAATGCTAACAATAAGTAAATTTTCGCTATTAAGTAATAGCTTACAGAGTTTTTATAGCGATTATAATCCTCATCAAAATAGCGGATAGGTAATGAAAAATGATCCGCTATTTTTTAAAAAATCACTGTAATCCTGATTACCTAAAAATATCATAGCACGGGCATTAACCAACTAAAAGCCTTTTAAGCAAACATTAGTAAATTAACTTTTAATTATTGATTGTTAATCATATTTTATAAATGGCTCATATTAACGTTGCCAGATTGATTAATTATAGTTGTAAAGTCATGGCATTATGACTGACTATTGCTTATTTATTATTAATTTTTTGCTAGTAATTTAATATGGTTTACAGCTTGAATAACTATAAAAATGTTTAGCATAGCGTTGTATTTTAGCCCTACTTATTTTAATGCTTTAGGATTAAATCTAAAATAATTAGACTACTAAAATATAGGTCATGGCTTATTTATATGGTTTACTTCGCTTAGCGAATACCCCTATTAATACTTTTTATCTGTCTCATATCCATCGTTAATACCTGAGCTATAAAAGCGGTTAGCTGAGTCTGAGAGCCCAAATAACATTTACTTTACTAAGAGCACATTTTTAAAGTGTTGCTAGCATTGCATCGTTATGGCGGGTCAACTATGCTAGACACGCAAGCTATAGCTCCTATTTTAGCCCCTATTTGTATAGCCGCTTATTTCCCTTGATTATCCTTCGCACTTTGAGAGACTTTATGGCCAATCCGAATCTTATTAATGCCGGTTCTGTAGCTGGCGCAAATGCTGACAAATCAACACCCACCCTACCCGTATTATCACGTAAACTGTTGTTAATTAACGGTCCTAATCTAAATTTGCTAGGCAAGCGTGAGCCAGAAATCTATGGTTATACCACGTTACAAGATATTGTGACGGGCTTACAGGCGCAAGCAGCAGAGCATGATGTCACGATCATTAATGTGCAATCCAATCATGAAGGTGAGCTGATAGAGGCCATCCAACAGCATGGCTTATTAAACCCAGCAGCAGAACGTGTGGATGCCATTATTATTAATCCAGCCGCCTACACCCATACCTCAGTGGCTATCCGTGATGCCATAGCGGCGACGCAAAAACCTTTTATTGAAGTGCACTTATCGAATGTGCATCAACGTGAGAGCTTTCGTCACCACTCTTATTTTAGTGATTTAGCACAAGGGGTGATTTGCGGTCTTGGGGCGCAGGGGTATCACATGGCGTTAGACTACTGGTTAACGACTTTATATAATAAGCCGCAGCTTTATTAGCTAGGAATGTAGTATTAAAGGTTTAGCAGCTGAACACTCTAGTTGGTTTAACATCTGTAATGACTGTCCGTCCATAGCTTTTATATAAAATTTATCAATAAGAAAACTTAACGCTTAACTGTTTAATTTTGGCAAACCAATTAGTTAAACCCTATCCTTTTCTTATATATAAGCTATGGACTAAGTTTAGTCCCTTATATTTAATCTTGAATTTTTATGTCGTCACTTATGTCGTCACATAGCGGTGGAATCAATGAGCAACTCATCTGGAAAACGCTTTTTAAAGTTGGCAGGAATGACTGCCAGTATCGCTGGTAAGGCGGCTAAGAATTCTTTTAAACACTTATCAAGTGATGAAGAAAAGCGCATGCAAGCCCGCTCTGAGCTCATGCAAGATGTTGGTCTACAGATAGCGGATACTCTAGGCGAGATGAAAGGCGCGGTTATGAAAGTGGGGCAAATTGCCTCGCAGTATAAAGATGTGTTTCCACCTGAGGTCGCAGCAGCCCTAGAAAAACTGCAAAAAGATGCGCCAGCTATGCCTTATTCGCAGATTAAGGCACAAGTGGAGCGTGAGCTTGGTGCGCCTATAGACACTTTATTTGAGCGCTTTGAAGAACAGCCTTTTGCCGCGGCGTCTATCGGACAGGTGCATAAGGCCATTTTGCCAAGTGGCGAATGTGTCGTCGTAAAGGTGCAGTATCCTGATGTCGATAAAAACTGTGATAGCGATTTAAAACAGGTGCGGATGGCGCTGCGTATTGCCGGTGTGCTCAATATGAGCCGTGAGCTCCAGGAGCAGCTGTTCTCTGAGATTCGCCAGAGCTTACACGATGAGCTCGACTACGTTAAAGAGGCGCATAACCTACGGGTCTTTGCAGCTTTCCATGCTGACGATACTGGGCTTATTATTCCTCGAGTCATTAGCAGCCATTCCTCTAAACGTATTCTAACGTTATCAGAAGAAATGGGGCAGCCTTTATCGGTAGCTGCGACTTGGGATAATGAGATTAAGCAAAAAATTGCCACGCGATTATTTCATTTTACCGCCGGGCAGCTGTTTGAACTATATAGAATGCATTGCGACCCCCACCCTGGCAACTTTGCTTTCCGTCCGGATGGCAGTGTCGTCGCTTATGATTTTGGCGGGATTCGCAGCTATAGCGATGCCGAAGTCCAGTTGTTTAAGCGTTTCGCTTTACACGCTATCAAGGACGACGTGACCGGTTTGGAGCAAGATTTAGTCACGCTAGGTATCCGTCGTGAAGACGATAAAAACATTCCGGGTGAGTTTTACGAGTCTTGGTTAGCCGTGGGCTTAAAGCCTTTATCAATAGCCCCTTATCATAGCGGCCCATTCGATTTTGGGAGCAGTCAAGTGCATCATGAAGTGATGGCCTTGATGAAGACTTCTCTGAAGTACTTCGGGCAATTCCAACCTTCAGCGGCGACTATGATGCTAGATCGTACGATTTCTGGTCAATACTGGAATCTAGTCAATCTAGGGGTCACTATAGACTTATCTCCGCTAGTGGCTGAATATTTAGATATTCCTACTACGCTTACCAACGGAGTAAGCGCAGCCGATACCTCTTCGGAATCTACTATTTAACGCTTTCTACCCTTATTAAACATGAAAGCCAGTTAAATAAGACAGCTAGCTAAGACCGCCATAAGCTAAACAGATACCCCATAAAAAACGCATGCCCATTATAGACATGCGTTTTTTATTAATTTGCTTTTTACCAAACCTACTTTTTATTACACCTACTTTTTATTAATACCACTTTTTACCCGTGCGCTGCCTTTATTAGACATGCAAATCATTGCCACAACGATCACAGAACTCAGCCCCATTAGCATGACCGAATTTACCACAATTGGGACAGGTAATAGGATGCAGCTGTGGGCGCATACTTTTGGTCAGCTCTGAAGTAAAGATACCCGTGGGTACGGCAATGATGGAGTAACCTGTAATCATGACCATGGTCGCAATAGCTTGACCTAGCGGCGTTTTAGGAGACATATCGCCATAGCCTACTGTCGTCATCGTGACTACCGCCCAATAGATGGAAATAGGAATACTGGTGAACCCGTTTTCAGCGCCTTCCACCACATAAATGACCGAGCCGAAGATGGTAACTAGCAGCACTAGCGATAAAAAGAAGACGGTAATTTTATGCTGACTGGTCCTAAGTGCAGACGCCAAAAACCCGGCTTGCTGCATATAAGATTTTAATTTTAAGACTCGGAATATCCGCAGTATGCGTAAGACTCGCACGACGATAAGGTATTGGACCCCACCGAATAATAGACTAAGATAGCTGGGCAATACGGACAGCAAATCTACCACGCCAAAAAAGCTAAAGATATAACGGAAGCGGTTGGGCGCCGAAAATAGTCTTAGGAGATACTCCATAGTAAAGAGAATCGTAAAAAACCATTCTGCATAAAAAAATATTTTGCCAAACTGTAGCCGCATGTATAACACGCTGTCTAACATGACTACCGCGACACTGAATACAATCGCTATTAATAGAACTATATCAAACAGCTT
>Ga0208015_1000470_pt1 | contig 21193 bp, 21 predicted proteins | sample 26BtaG_FD_184101 | JGI IMG/M metagenome (GOLD analysis project Ga0208015, IMG submission 184101) | Marine viral communities from Cariaco Basin, Caribbean Sea - 26B_WHOI_OMZ_CsCl (SPAdes) (version 2) | ecosystem: Environmental > Aquatic > Marine > Oceanic | place: Caribbean Sea: Cariaco Basin...
GTAATCGTCTTTAGCTTCAATTAGCATACGGACGGCGCGCTCTTTCATTTCAGGGGTATAGTTTCGTGTTTTCATTGTCGTATTCTCTCAGAAAATTGAGTCTCCGACAATTCCGGGGCGGTTCAGTGGTCGAGATCAAGCTTTAGTTAATGTTCTAATTAGCAAACCAATACACCATTCTTCAGCACTTCCTTACTTTAATGTTAGCCAGCTAAATTTATTCTTATGCCAATATGATTTTAATGAGCATTTGTATGATATAGCATTTAATACAGTCAGCGATGAATCCAAATGTAATGAAGAATATCAATTTTTTGAATTACCTGACGAAAGAGTTACAGGATATTGGGATAAACAAATAGGTAGTGTTTTAGCCATAAGAGAAAGCCGCTTAACATCTATAGTTAGCGATTTAATCACTCAGATCAATTCTGCCCTTTGGGATAAAAAAACTCTCAATCCTAGATCTATAGTTGACCTACATAATATTTTTACTGATTATTTATATGTTCTGCTCTCGGTCTCAAGCGGTTATCGTCCCGTACGTGAACCTTTTGGTAGGCTTGTAGATATAGATGTTAGAACTAAAAAATATTTTATTAGCGACAAGGAAAACCGTCAACATACTCGAGGCAGATATATTTATCTACCTGATATAGCAAATCAACAGATTGAGCAGTACATCAAGTATTTAAAGAGTAATGCCTTTATTTTAAATAGTCTGGGTAATAGTCTAGGTGATATTTACTCAGATATTCTTGACAGTAATATTGGCCTTATTACTTATCTAAAGCTGGATGAAAAAACTAACACTATTACTGAAGTTAGTCTTACCAAAACATTTATTCACGGAAGACTGTCTAAAATTTTAGATCTCCCATCAAACTGGCATCGTCACTTTATACGATCTTATAAAAGCCTAGAAGTTGGCATCTTTTCTGCTAAGCCTAACTCATCATTATCTAATAGCTTCGGTCACGATGTAATTGGCGCTTGGATGGGTCACGCTGATGAGCTTGGTTTTGACTACTACGATAAGCACAGTGGACTTAGAAGGAGCGAGTTGCGCCGATTCTCTGATGAGCTTAATGGAATAATTAAATATAACGGCTTTAAAGTCATAAGTTTGGAGACTAGATAATGGCTCAGCGTAAATCAGCTATTGACCAGCGTTCAGAAAATAGACATAAGGAAACCTCGAAGCGTAAAAACTTATCCAAACGACTGGTCAAAGAGTCTATAGATTTTGACCAAATTATTGCCTCAAGTGCTCCTCAAACAATATTTAATGCTATGTGGGAGCAGCTTGATAAGAGATTATCAGAAAACAAACACTTTCAGGGCTATCTTAGTTATGTAGAAGGATATAACGAAGCAGTAAACTGCTGTCAAAACTATATTGAAGATAAGGACATTGCTATTGGCTTTCCAAAGCTTATCGTTACCTCATACCGTCCAAAGTCCTTTAGAAATAAAGTGACCTTTTCTGAAAAAAAGCAAATATTAGATTTTTATTTATATTGGATGGATAGTATAGCTAGCAAAGCTTACGAGATTACTATCACAGATTTGATGCTATCACTGATTTTCCACAGTGCTATATTGAGAAAGCCAGTATTGCAAACGATTATATCTCGCATCAGTGACAAATCATTAACTATAGAAAGCATATTTGAACTGCCTGTAGTAACTCTCATTATTGACGACGATAGCTATCATACTAATACTTATAGCAATTCAAAAGCGGTGCATGAGGTAAAAGTCTTTTTATCGCCATTAACGAGCTATTTGATCAAGCTCTATGTCAAAGGGAATGAAACTAGAAAATTAAAGTCTAGTACTGATGTTCAAAATCTTTATCAAATGTTAAAGATGACAAAATCTCTTAGCCAAAATCACCTATCTATGACTTTAGAAGAGTTTTTGATAGGTGCGGTCTATGTTTTAGAAGATTATCTATTTTTAGATCTGCCAGAACATACTTGGTATCTACTACTTGGTTTGGAGACGACATATGGCCTGTCAATAGCTAACTGGCAGTCTTTAATCTTTAGCATATCTCATAAGCCCACTACTAAGATAGCTATTAACATTGAGTGTCACAAAGATGTCGCAGTGGAACCTAGAAAAGGCAATCCTACCATTACCGTTGAGATTGCAAAGCTATTGAAAACGACTAAAGATGAAAAAACCTCAATGGCTAGATTCACAATTGGTCTCAAGCAGCTATATGAACGTTTATTAACGAACGACGCTCCTTTGAGTGAGCTTGCAATCGTAGGTTGGTTACTGACGAAAACAGTGACTAGTAAAAAGGTAAGCAGCATGCGGACTCATAGCGGTGGTATTACGAATCGCTGGTTATCATTAACTCAAGGTGTTGCATTTGAGGATCATACTGAAGAGGATTATATTCAACTTTATAGCGAACTTATCGAACTTGGTAGCTCTAAGGATGCTCAGAATTCTATTGCTACTAATATTGATGAGATACATGCATATTTAGTTAATCATCATGGCATTGAACCTATTGCACCTTTTTCATCTACCAAGCGAGCGCATCATAGGACAGGCTATCTTTCAGAAACCATGTTTCAGGCTATTCTTAATAATGCTGACAATCTTGAAATGACTAAGGATGAAATAGAAGCGGTGAAGCTCGCTTTGATTTTAGGGCAGCGCTGTGGACTCAGGATAGGTGAAATAGTTAAGATTAGATTAAAAGATGTGGCTATAACTTCAGCTTATCTAGAAGTGCGTAATAATAAATATGGTAATAATAAAACGGGTTCTGCCTTAAGACGGACATTGTTAGAACAACTTTTAACAAATTCAGAAATGTCGTTTTTCAAGAGAGTCGAGCTTAGGCGTAGTAAAAGTAAAGGGGATACCTTAATCGCTAATCAAGCTGGTATGGCTTATCGTGCCAGTGATTTGTCAAAAACCATATCTCAGTTAATTAAAACTACAACAGGACTTTCTCATCTCACGACCCATCATTTAAGACATAGCTTCTTAACTAATTTTCAATTAATGTCATTTTTGTATGATAAAGCTAATGCTTTTAATGGGCATCAATGCTCTCAAACTTTAAAAGACTTATTACCTTATGACGAAGACAAGTCTTGTAAAATATTGGCTTATATTGAGACATCCCTACAATACAAAAAAATATATGCCTTAGCTGGAGTAGCTGGACATGCCAGTCCTAGCACTACTTTTGACTCTTATGTGCATTTGACTGACATTCAGATTGGATTGCTACTTTGGCACATGGATTACCAGTTGACGGCTAAACACTATAAATTACTAAGCGTTCCTAGACGTAGGGAAAAGCTGTTAGGTGCTACACCTACTGCAATTAATTATTATTTGCTTAACAAGCTCAAACTTAAACCACTGCCTAAACCAAAACATAGTGAACTACTAAAGACAGAAGATAAAACATCTACAAAGCCAAAAAGATATTCATTCGATGAAGTCCGTCAGACTCTTGAGGTACATGATAAGGAAGAAGATTTCAAGGAAAAAATGGATATTTATAAGCTTGATCAAAATACTTTTGAAATATGGCTTAATAACGCTCAGCAGTTGCAAGATCACCCTTCTTTTAAAACCATACATGGTAATTCAAGATTATTCGCGCCTGATGATAATATGAGCTTATTACCGGTATTCGACAGGTATGTCGAAGATAACAACGTACTCATGCAGATGACCAATAAATTTCGTGACTTATATAAGATAGAAAAAAGACGAGAATCTATGCTTCAGTTTATAGCGCATACGCTTATGAACTCCCAATACCATAAAAATCATATTAGTTTTGATCAAGCATTAGATCTATATAGCTATATACAAGTATTAGGACAACTAGTCTTTAAAAAAAATATTAATTTAAAAATATACCATTATGCACAAGCTAGCGATGATGATAAAGAGCAATGGAAGCCTGTGATAAAATTACTTGCCTCATCTCAAATAAAAAAGTGCAATGTAGCTGATAAATTAAACGGCAAGATATACAAAAAGCAGATCCGTGCTGAATTATCACTATCTAGCCAAACTGAGCAGACTAGGCTTAATAATAGAGAGAAATCAAATCTCCCAATCAAGCAATGGACCGTTAGAACTTTACAAATTTTCTGTCATTACGCTTTCATTATGATAGGGCAAAGAATTAATTTAGGAGATCACAAGCCATGAATCTGTCAGCAAAGTCTATCAGCATTAATAGTAGCACTAAAATTAGTCTTCATCCGTTGGCTAGCCAACTAACTAAGCTAATAGTGAAAGCCTACTTAAGTGGTGGTCAAGAAGCCTATATTAAATCTATGCAGACTAAGTTTGATTGTTATAACAGTTTACCTATTCATAATGTATCGTTAGTAAATAAGGATGTGAATGAGTATTTACTCATTGGTGGTTGTTTTTCACCTGTATTTAACCTCAAAGATATTAATAACAACAATACTATTTTCTTAAGTTATAAAACCTCTAAAAAAGACTCTAAGCCTGAGCATAAGAAACAAGTTAAGAAAGAATTTGATCAGGATGTGATTGACTTTATATACATGGACTTTATCCGAGCAATATCAATACTCTCGTTAGCTAAACCTGGGCTTATGTATCCAAGCCTTAAAACAATAATGCAAGAGTATAAAAGTCAGATATGGAGTGAAATATTCAATAGGGAATCAAAAACCCCAAAAGATTACATTTTATTAAATAACGTCGCCGATCTGCTTGATACAACACGTGGCACATTGAATAGTCATACTAAACTAAAGAAGTAGCGGTTAGTTCTTTCCGCTATGCCTGATTAGAAACAGAGCTATCTCACTAAGCTTAGAGTAACAAGCTAGACAACCTTAATCCTCGAATTGGAACACAAGCGATCTAATGCGAGGACTTATTCAGGATTGGATAGCGATATATCTACTTCTAGGAGTCATTAAAGAGATGATTTATGAGAGAGATACAAAGGGATGTATTCACAACCGTATTAAAACTTAATAGCTCTGCCTAACCACGCTACCAACTCACGGGCAGGAGCCTGACTCAAACACTGTGGACAATTAATATAGGTCATTATACAGTCATTTAAATCAGTCAACATATGCAGTAATAACCCTAAACCAATTATCTTATAGGGCTTTGGTAAAAACAACATGCCCGCATATACTGCCATCGCATAATAAGTATGTAGCGGATGGAAATTAATACTACAACGATTGGGCGAAAAGATAGGTGTCGCTAGCAGATGATCTAAATCAACTAGCATGGTTGCTATTAGGATCAAATAAACTCGCTTATAGTCACTACGAAAAAACATATAAGCGATAATCAACGGCATGCCAAAATGTAGAAAATAATGGATAACGGTTTGACTCATCGCTTTTTCCGAACTAAGAGGGTGTTTTAAAAATTGTCCTAAGAGTATCATACACGATCTGAGGTATACCTTCACACCTGAAAGACAAGCACGAATCCACCACCTGGCGTATGGAAGTTAGTCACCTGACCTTGATAAACACGCGCAGCAGGCAACATACTAATCTGCCGTTAAGAGACGCCAGTAAGCGGCGTTTCGGTCTGGTAACGACGATCGAGTAAACATGAAATTGTATTTATTGCTATGGCTATTTTTGGAGGAATGATGACTCTTGTAAGCCTATCCCGCCGAGCAGCGACATCAGCAGTGCTTGCCCTGATGGTATGGAGCGTAAGTTTCTTTCTCCATTTTTTTTGGGAGATGGCACAGGTACCTTTCTTCTCCGGCATGGCCGAAGCGAGACACTGGGACGTAGTCTGGCTTTGTACACGTGCGACCGTCGGTGATGCCAATATTGCTTTTGGCGCTTACGTGCTTGCGGCATTGTTTGTAAAAGACTGGTTCTGGATTGCAAAGCCGTGGTGTCTGTCGACTTTATCGATATACCTTGGCGTTGGCCTAACTGTGACAATACTCTTTGAATACTGGGCAACTGGCGCTGGCCAAAGGTGGAATTATAGTGGGCTGATGCCTGATGTTCCGTTATTAAGCATAGGTGCGTTGCCGCTCGTTCAGTGGGTGGTCATTCCGATACTGTTAATCTACACTGTCAAGTGGATGTTCCTAGGTTGGCAGATATCCAATTAATAGAGGTTAGCATTAAGAGCAGTTGGTGCTATTTAGCTCATTACACCTGAAAGACGGGCGCAAACCCACCTCCTGGTGTACGGAAATTGGTCGTCTGACCTTGATACACACGCGCCGCAGGTAGTAGCAGTTGTCCGTCATACGTATAAAGACGTATATCCACCTTTCTCGTTGTTACAGTGTCATCAATTTTTATTGATCGCTCTCCTGCAGGAACAAAGGTCTGTGCGATATAATCCTCATCAAGAATGTTCTCAAAAACGCGTCGAGTCAGCTTGCTACCGCGATAGACCCCTTTGCTTCCATGACCAGCAACTGGCTTAAAAAACAGCTGTCGCCGAGTACGCCACAACGCTGCTGCCTCGTCTCTTGATACGAGCTTAGTCCTTGGCACAGACTTTTCGAGACACTCTGCTGCTGCATCATTCAGTCCCCAAGCGCGCAATGTCTGCGGATCGGATAGCAAGGTCAGATTGTGCTTATTAGCCAACATAGCATGGACATGAGGATTAGGCGTTACTACCACGGCACCTTCTAGATACGCACGCTTAAGCAGTGCATGGTCAGGCTCCTCAAATGCGAAGTCGACCAACCGATTATAGATCATATCAATGGGCTTACCATGCGCTGTCAGCTTGCCATCGACATAGTCGAGTTCAGAGGGATCTAGTATCACAGTGTCAATGCCTCTAGCTTGGAGCAGTTGACGTGCTAACTGGAACTCCAAAAACATGAACTGACTCTTAGGATCATTATCCACGATAGCTATTCGGTTGGGCATAGCAACAGCAGACTGTCTTTGCCATTCCTGTTTGAACATAGTAAACACTGACTCCTCAAATGCATCTAGCATTTGAGTGGTTACAGCGCTCTGCTGTGAGGCATTACAGCAGCGTTTTTGTGCACGAGCGAGCAACACATTAAGAAACGCGCCACCAGCATTGGTATTGACCTCAATGAGCTGAGGACCGTCACGACCCAAGTGAAAATCATAGCCCATCAGAGCCCCTATTGGACCTGGGTCAAAAGCAGAGATTTCTGGTGCCCACGACAGCGCTTGCTCTTGATACGGCGACAGCTTGGCAGCCAACTCGATAACGTCAACGATCTGCTCCATCGTCGCTATCTCTGTCTTGAGGACGAACACTGGTGTTGCTGAAAAAAGCTTATTAAGCTCATTCGCTCCTATTGGATTGCTTCTAGTTTCCATTAATTGATCTTGAAGGCTTGTATTGAGCGCTTTACGATCGAGAGTAATACAGTAGCACTCTTGATTCAGTCGATTTGCGAGACCGTCATTCGTCTCATCGTTGTTGCTGGTTAAGTGTTCCATTTAAACCTCGTCGTTAAGTAGATTAATTACGCTGACATACTCTAGTAAACAGCAAAAAACAAAAGGGGTATTTGGCTTTTTTGCGATGATGCTAGTTGCTTTTTAATGTCTCACTTCCTGAGTCTACAGCAGTGCTTCATTCCTCTTTGATTAACATTTTTGCTAAGAATAAACCCAACTCAAACAATAGCCACATAGGAATCGCTAGCAAGAGCATGGATATGCCATCAGGCGGTGTTACTACTGCTGAAACTGCAAAGCAGCCGACAATGATATAACGGCGCTTGTCTTCTAAACTCTTAGTAGAAACGATTCCAACCATTATCAGTAGTAAGGTAACCACTGGAATTTCAAAAGTCAGTCCAAACACCATAAACAACTTGAGGGCAAAGCTCAGATAACTGTCAATATCGGTCATCGGTATTACGTTCTGCGGAGCGAACAGGATAAAAAACTTCAATACACCTTTGAGCACGACAAAGTAGGCAAAAGCAACACCCGTATAGAATAAAAATATCGAAGATAACAGCACAGGAATAGCAATTTTCTTCTCTTTCTTATATAAGCCAGCGGCGACAAACGACCAAATTTGATACAGAATATAAGGCATCGCTAAAAATGCGGCGACAAAAACCGTTAAGCGAATGGGTGCCATAAAGTTTGACGTTATATCAGTGGCAATCATAGTCGAATTAGCTGGCAACTGCGCTACCAATGGGTCTGATAAAAGATTATAGAGCTCGCGTGAAAATCCTACCAATGCTAAGAAAACAATCAAAACGGCTACGCATATTTTGATGAGATGCTTGCGTAGTTCAATCAAATGTTCAGTGATAGGCATATCACCAAGCGTACTTAACGTATTTCTAAACTCATCACTATGGGTAGTATCTTGGTCTTTAGCATTTGTATCCACTAACTTTTTCCGTCGATTTTTTTGGCGTTTAAATAAGCTCATTCATTCACCTTTTCTATAGGTGAAGAAGAAATATTTGGCTGATGAGAATCGGTTGGTTGATGTGAAGCGTCTAAGCTCTGATTCTGCGAGTCTTCAAACTTTTGCATACTACCGCGCATCTCTGCTAGTTCACGCTTCATATCTGACTCAGTCTGACGGATTTTTACAAGCTCACTTTGTATTTGTTGGCGCGTTTCAGCCAGATCTAGCTCAGCTTCTATTTCAGATTGTAGAGTGGATACTGTACGGCGCAGTTTGGCATACCATTGCCCAGCCGTACGCGCAGCCTGCGGCAGTTTCTCTGGGCCCAATACGATTAAAGCAATGATGCCAAACAAGAGTAACTCGGAAAACCCGATATCAAACATAACAGTCACATATATTAAAAGACTATTTAGTGCCGCTATTTATAAGCGGCGCGCTTCATGCTTTGTGCTGATCATCAGTGGTGACAGGACTGATTTCTGTATCATCAGCCTGAACCCCTACCTGCGTATTTGAACAATTGTTTGAAACTGGCGTACTACTTTCATGGTTAAGTGAACGATTATTGCGAGCATGCGAGGTTTCTTCATCTTTGACTGCTTCTTTAAAACCTTTTACTGCACCGCCTAAATCTTTACCCGCATTTTTAAGCTTAGCGGTGCCAAATACGACCACCACCACAACCAATAAAATCAGCCAATGTGTAATAGAAAAACTGCCCATAACGTGATCCTTATATTTTAAAGTCTTGATAAGACCAGTATGTGTATGTGTGCTTTAGAAACTGCTCTACCGTACCAAAATTACAGTTTCAAGCGACGCAATCTCAGCGCATTGCCAATGACAGATACTGAAGACAGACTCATCGCAGCGGCCGCTATCATTGGACTGAGCAACAGCCCAAAGAATGGATACAGAACACCTGCCGCAAGCGGTATACCAAGCGCATTGTAGATAAACGCAAAAAACAGGTTTTGTCTGATATTTCGCATCGTAGAATGACTCAGTTTATGGGCTCTGACAATTCCCATCAGATCACCCTTCACTAGCGTGATGCCAGCACTTTCCATAGCCACATCTGTTCCTGTGCCCATGGCAATGCCAACGTTAGCCTGTGCAAGAGCGGGAGCATCGTTAATACCGTCACCCGCCATAGCCACGACCTTGCCGCTATTTTGTAGCTCTTTGATAATACGGTTTTTGTCTTCTGGAGAGACGTCAGCATGTACCTCATCAATATTTAACTTACTGGCAACGGCTCTAGCGGTTATTTCGTTGTCACCTGTTAGCATGACCACCTTTAGTCCAGCCTGATGCAGTAAAGATATCGCTTCGCTGGTACTCGGCTTGATCGGATCAGCGACTGATATTAAACCAGCAGCTTGGCCGTTTACTACTACAAACATTACCGTTTCGCCGTCTTTTCTGCGCTTATCAGCACGTTCTGAAAGCGTACTGTCAAAGCTATCAAGACGTTGCATAAATTTTGAGTTGCCTACAGCGACTTGCTTGCCATTGACCAGTGCCTGCGCGCCTTCGCCAGTGGTTGAGCTAAAATCACTGGCTTTAGCAATATCAAGAGATTTTTCCTGCGCAGCTTTAACGATAGCTTCTGCCAAAGGATGCTCGCTGGCAGTCTCTACCGCAGCGACAAGTATAAGCAGTTCATTTTCATCTAAGCCACCAAGTGCTTCGATAGCAGTGAGCTCTGGTTTGCCTGCGGTTAATGTTCCCGTTTTATCGACAACGATGGTATCGACTTTTTCCATGCTCTCTAACGCTTCAGCGTTTTTGATAAGCACGCCATTCTGAGCACCCTTGCCAGTACCGACCATAATCGACATAGGCGTGGCGAGTCCTAAAGCACAAGGGCAAGCGATGATTAACACTGCAATAGCGTTGACCAGTGCAAAGGCCATGGCAGGCGCAGGTCCGAAAATAGCCCAGACGATAAAGGTGATGACTGAGCAGATAAGGACAATTGGCACAAACCATCCAGCCACCTTATCCACCAGCTTCTGTATTGGTGCGCGACTGCGCTGGGCTTCAGCAACCATTTTGACGATCTTGGACAGTACCGTGTCATCACCCACGTCAACCGCTTCAACCAGTAAGGTTCCCGTGCCGTTTACCGTGCCGCCAGTAACCGTATCGCCTTTTACTTTGGAAACTGGAATAGGTTCCCCCGTTACCATCGACTCATCGATACTGCTACTGCCCTCAAGCACAATACCATCTACAGGGAGTTTCTCTCCTGGCTTAACCCGTAATTTATCGCCACTGATAACTTCGTCAAGGGAGACTTCTGTCTCAACGCCTTGCTCATCTACCCGCCTTGCATTTGGTGGTGCCAACTCAAGAAGAGCACGAATTGCGCCAGAAGTCTGGCTTCGGGCTTTAAGCTCTAGAACCTGACCTAGTAGCACCAATGTCGTGATAACCGCTGCTGCTTCATAATAAACACCGACTTGACCGGATGCATCCCTAAAACTGTCTGGGAAAATGCCCGGAACAAAGGTTGCTACCAGACTGAAACCAAACGCTGTACCTACACCTATCGCAATTAGGGTAAACATATTTAGGTTGCGACTTTTTATGGATTGCCAACCTCGCACGAAGAAAGGCGCTGCTCCCCATACAACAACTGGAGTTGCTAAAGCTAGCTGTATCCACTGCGCAATCTGCCCAGCGATATCACCCTGACCGCCTTGAATGAAGCTGTCCAGATTTATACCTACCATATCGCTCATTGCGTACAAAAACAAAGGGACGGTCAGCACGGTACAAATCCAAAAACGCCGAGTCATGTCATCGAGCTCTGAGGTATCCTCTTCACCAATAGCAACAGTCTCTGATTCAAGTGCCATGCCACATATGGGACAGCCATTATTCTCAATATCTCTGACTTCGGGATGCATAGGACAGGTATAAACGGTTCCGCTGTAGCCAGCTGGCACCTTATCGTACTTGCCGCCTTTTATAGAGTTTACCTTAGTACGGTTAGTATCCTTTCCATGACGGTGTGCATGACTGTCTTCATTATCATTTGAATCAGTAACCTCGCCCTCAGGTTTGAGAAACATACCGCATATTGGGCAATCGCTTTTTTCCACATCTCTCACCTCTGGATGCATCGGACAGGTATAAACGGTTCCGCTATAATTTTCCGGTACTTTGTCGTACTTACTTTCTTTAGTAGGATGGGCATCGGTATTCGACGGGCTATGACAGCTTGTATGTTCATCTTTCATTGCTACCATCTCGGCAACAGCGTCTTCAGGTTTAAGAGACATTTTGCATATGGGACAGCCGCTATCTGTAACGTCTCTCACCTCTGGATGCATCGGACAGGTATAAACGGTTCCGCTGTAGCCAGTTGGCACCTTATCGTAAGCGATATCTTTATTGGATTCTATGCCTGTATTCGCTGTCCCATCACAGCAATCATGGTCTTCGCTGTCCGAAGTACTTTTTGTCGTATAGTGTTTCATGACTATGTTCCCGTTATTGATTGCAATGATAGTTTAGGTCTAAGTCGCCAGCTTTTGATCCCATCCAAGATTGGTGCACTGTCCGTCGTTCTCAGCATAGCTGACCTATCTGAGCCGAAGATTCAATGGCTACGCTAGACTCATCCTGCTTTGGCAAACCAGCGATATAGCGGTACAAACACAATCGCAAAATACCAACCATAAAGATAGGATTCGACAAATCCAATTAGGAAACCTGACCATGTCAGCCATTCAAAACCAGGTAGCAGCGGTGCCCAAGCCTCATGCATGCTTATCTGCTCAGGTGCGAGTAGGCCAAAGCCTATGCACAAGAGATAGCTGATGAGCAGAAACAGAGACACGCTGTTGCCCACAGGACCAATTCTTAAAATATTCGCTTTTGAATTCAATTCGTTCATCTTGACTCTCCTTGGTAGATGCTATACACCGCTTTCGTCACCACCAAACAACGGTATGGTACATGACCCGAACATCCGAGCCAGAAAGCTCTGCGCAATAATGATAGAAAATTACATCAGCAGAGCATTAAAACCGGTCGTCAAACAGTCTCCATATACTTGATGCAAGTACGTCGCAACACCGCCAGCTGACGGGTAAGCGTTAGAGATTTTGATATAGGAGTAAGCACTAAAAGAGACAACAATTGCAGCAGCCAAAAGGCCAGTGGGGAAAGTGAACCATGCATACTCAGCCTTTTATTGCTTTTTCATGAACAATGTTTTGATTCTGCAGTGAAAGTAGCTTTGAATAAAAAGACCTATATGCTTAAGTCTGTCATTTGATAGACCATTATTTTATTTGTTTAAAACATTCCTATCAGTATAGATCGTTATTCAAGCTCAGCAATCAATTGCTTCATCTCAGCGATTTCACGCTTTTGTGCTTTTATAATATCGTCAGCAAGCTGCTGTACACGCGGATCTTCAATATCAGCGCGACTACTGGTGAGAATAGCAATCGAGTGATGCGGTATCATCGCTTGCATCCAATCTACTTGGTCGACCGTTGCTTGTGATCTGACGCCCCAAATACCAACAGCAAACATTAATACGCTCAGACCATAGATCATCAAATTGACCTTGGTCTTCTTATACATATTGGTCATAAATGCCAACATGACCACTGCCATACCGGCACCCATGTAAAGCGCCATATAAGCTCGGGTCTCACTAAAGTAAATATGATCCCATTGATAAGTATTGAAATACATCATGATGTACATCACAATCGTAGACGTCACAATCATCAGGGTGAACTTTACATACGGGTTCATGCCCTGTTGATGATTCATGGTGTTTTGATCTGAAGTATTCATAGTATATCCCCTATTATTTTAATAATATTAGAACCAGAACTTAACTCCCGCAGTCAAACTACTGCTATCAACCGACTCATCTTCTTGACGTCGTTGACCACGAGCCTTGCCAAGCGCTGTCTCATAACTGACACCCACATAAGGGGCTAGCTGGCGACTGAACGTCTCATAAGTCAGCCTAACCTCAGCTTCCATCTCATTAAAGCCTTTGGTAATACCATTATCATGGTCGTCCTTACTAAAGGCAGTTAATCCCACCTCCGGTATGACTACCCAATGCTGATCCAAACGCCATTCGTATTCTGCCCCTAAATCAAGACGAAGTTGACCATCGGTATATAAGTAGGCTCTCGCATCTGTTTCGATGAAATACGGCGCGGTGCCTACAATACCTGCCATCACGGCAGCGTTGTCATTTTCAGTATCGTAAGCGACACCAGCTTCACCATTCCAAAAAATGCTCAGTGGTTTCCAATAAGCAAGCGAGCTCAAGCTATCTATTTCTTTATCATCTTTAGTCTGAGCACTACCTTCCGTGCGTAGTCTTATACGATTGCTATCAGTACCGTACCAACCCGTCGCCTCAAAGTTGATTTGGTCTTCATCAAACTGATAGCCCAAGTCGTCTACTGACACTCCCCATAATGGCATGCTGCCCATCATCATTGGCTTACCATACTGTCCGTAGGGAACCCCATTTGAATAGTCTGGACTGCGAGCATCGGCTGGTGGCTGCCCACCTTGCATACCAGACATATCCATGCCACTGTGATCCATACCAGACATATCCATGCCACTGTGATCCATACCAGACATATCGCCCGACATATCCATGCCACTGTGATCCATATCAGACATATCGCCCGACATATCCATACCACTATGATCCATATCAGCCATATCGCCCGACATATCCATGCCACTGTGATCCATATCAGACATATCACCTGACATATCACCTGACATATCACCTGACATATCCATACCGCTATGATCCATATCAGACATATCACCTGACATATCCATGCCACTATGATCCATACCAGACATATCCATACCACTATGATCCATATTCGACATCTCAGCAGCTGTTGCAAAGGATGATGTGAGCAAGACTAGCGATGACAAACCAATGAATGGCAGATTTTTCTTAAATATTTTCATAATAAGCCTCATATTTGAAGGTTTGTTAAACGACGGCAACTTCTCGGAACATACCGGCTTCCATGTGATAAAGCAGATGGCAGTGCCACGCCCATCGTCCAAATTCACCCGTCACATCAAAGCTAATCTTTTGCGCAGGTTGCACCACAATCGTATGTTTACGTACCTGAAAGTCTCCAGATGGCGTGCGCAAATCACTCCACATACCATGCAAATGCATCGGATGGTTCATCATAGTGTCATTGACTAAGGTAATACGTACGCGCTCGTTTGGCTTAATATTGACAGGGGTTGCATCCTTAAACATGACACCATCTAAGGCCCAAATATAGCGCTCCATGTTACCAGTCAGATGTATTTCAATCTCTCTAGTAGGCTTACGCTGCTCCGCAAATATGGCCTCATCGACAGAGCGTAATTGATCATAAGTCAAAACCTTTCTATCAATCTCACGCAGGTTGATACCGGGGTCATCGAGGTTCATACGTGGACTGTCGACACGCATATCAGATTTAAAGTCATACTCGGTCTTAGCATGCTTTGCTTTATAGCCTTTGTCACCCATCGCACCCATCATATCGGCCATGGTCAGCCACTCAATCTTATCCATAGCAGGTATTGCCGCACGAGCGCCTTTCTTGGTTGCAAGCGTGGTCGCGACATAGCCCGAACGATCGATATTTTGGGCAAATATGGTATGTGCATCTTGAGTAGGCGTGACAATGACATCATAAGTCTCAGCCACCCCAATGCGGAAATCATCAATCGCAACGGGTGCGACGTCAATACCATCTGTTGCCACCACCGTCATTTTGAGACCCGGTATACGCACATCAAATATCGTCTGTGCTGAGGCGTTGATAAAGCGTAGTTTGACGGGCTGTCCCGCTTTCACTAGTTGTGTCCAATTAGCTGCTGTGGTCTTACCATTCATCAGATACGTAAAGGTTTTTTCACCAGATAGATCGGTGAAATCCGTTGGCATCATGCGCATCTTATTCCACATTTTGCGCTTGTCATGAGCGGCTTCTAGATCTGTTGCTGCGATATCAGACAATAGTTTTTTGAAGTCTGGCAAGTGGTAGTTATCAAAGTCTGCGCGCTGTTTGAGCAGCTTCAAGAGATTGTGCGGATCGCGGTGCGTCCAATCACTTAGCACGATTACATGGTCTTCTGCAACAGGATGACGCTCACGCCCTTTAGGTTCAATGACGATAGCGCCGAGCATTCCTGTTTGCTCTTGAAAACCACTGTGTGAGTGATACCAATAGGTGCCTGATTGTTTGAGTTTGAATGTATAGGTAAAGGTGCTATTTGCAGGAATACCATCGAAGCTGATACCTGGCACACCATCCATCTCAAATGGAACGAGCAAACCATGCCAATGGATAGAGGTTGATTCATCCATCTGATTATGAACACGGATAGTTACTGTATCGCCTTCACGCATCTTTAGCGTTGGTGCTGGCAGCGAGTCATTAATGAGTGTCGCCATACTCGACTTGCCATTGACAGTAACGGGCTTCTTGCTGACATACAGGTCAAACTCGTTGCCCGTTAAGATGGGTACGATATGGTCAGCTTTATCACTGTTGACAGCTACATTTTGCTGCCCTTTACCGAGCGCACTATTGGCAATAGACGGCAGTGTGGATAGCATGGATGCCCCTAACAAAGTAGAAGATCCTGTTAAGAAACGCCTGCGATTGAACATATTCTTGTTCATAATAATTTACCTAACTTAATCCGTGAAATGGGAGTTGAGTTCATATAACTGTTGGCTCATTAATAGAACAGAATGAGCTATGTAAAGTGTTAATCAAACTAGATTTGCTGCTGCGGTGAGTCAATGGTTGCATAAATGGCTGTTGAGCCATCTTTGTTAAGCTGCATCACTTTATATGGCATAAATTTATCTTGATATTCCATACCAGGGCTACCAACTGGCATACCAGATACGGCAAGACCAATGGCATCACTTGGCGGATTCTTTAGAAACTGCGCCATATATTTGGCAGGGACATGGCCTTCAAAGACAAAGCCATCGGTAGTAACGGTAGTATGGCAAGAGCGCATTTGCTGTGGTACGCCATAACGATCTTTAAACAAAGACACGTCGGCAACATCATGGACAGCTGCGCTTAACCCATTGTCTTCTGCGTGGCCGACCCACTCTTTACAGCAACCACAATTGGCATCTTTATAGACGGTGGCTGACACATTTCGCAAAATAGTTGATTGGGTATCTGAATGAGCACTGACAGGTATTATTCCGGCTTGTGGTTGCTCTACTAGAGCGGTTTTTTGCGTAGCGGTAGTTGGCTCAGTCGCTGGTTTTGAGTCAGCAGTAGTCGCGTTAGGTTGACTACAAGCGGCTATCGTTAACGATAATGGCAATACCACAATCGCTGAGAGCACACGGCCAGATATCAGATTATGTTCATTAATAAATCTATTGGTATAGCGTCTCATAAAACCACTCCTGAGCGTCTGTCTGACGATCACATTTATAAAAATTAAAGCCGTAACACTGACCAAAGTAGTACTAGTAAAGCTTAAAACTCAAATCGCAAAAGGCAGCACTCTTGAGCACTGCATTTCTTACGAATAATCAATGTTGCATACCGGATCCATCACCAGACATATCCATCTCACCATCAAATGACATGTCCAACATATCATCGTCTATCCTAGTCGTTAGCATGGTGTACTGGTTCTCATTTAATTCAGGTAACGATCGGATAAAAGCGACCATTGCCCACATTCTATCATCATCGTGCGAAGCGCCCCATGCTGGCATACCTGATGCCATAATACCGTGTTTAATTGCCCAAAAGGCTTGCTGAGCACCGGCATCTGTTTTATAGCGTTCAACCAATTCAGTGTTGGTAAAGCTGGGCGGCTTTGGATATAAACTTGCACTAAAATCAGTACTTTCTACCCCAGGAGATAAGTGACAGCCTGCACACATATCTTTATAGTCTGCCCCGCCCGAGCTGATCATTTCTGTCTTTTCTAGGTTTGGAACAGCAATGTCCTTACTAGCATTTGCTATTGAACGCGTACGTGCCGTTTCTAAAAAATTGTAAACCAGCGGACTATGGGCTTGATCAGCACCGATATTTATCACGCCACTAGTCACCACAATAAAAATGCCCACAATAGCGACAAAGACAGTAAGCAGTATTCCTAGTAAAAACTTCATAGGTTTGTCCTAAAAATCCATTTTATTAATACCCAATTACTGCTCGACAAAACGATCTAACAATAATATTAAATTTCTACGATCAACTTCTATAAAATCAGTATTTAAGAGTCACTTTTACTAGTAACACAGTGCTTTTGGTACATCGCTTTCATTTTGCTCATGTTGGTCATCATTGCTTTCATAGCAGGATCTTTCATATCCATTTTACTATGATCCATTTTGCCCATCATTTGCATGTGCTTTTCCATTTTTTCACAGTTCATCTGATCTTTTTCAGCATGCATTTTTGGATCGTGTGCCATAGCAGAGGTTGAAACGACTAATGCAATAGCTGTTGCTACGATTGATTTAGACAGTGGTATTGATTTGAATAGTGACATGGTAAATCCTTATTTTATTTGGTATGAAGTCGAAAAACTTTAAAATATTAAGTTACTTTAAAGCATACTTTATTGATTCTGACAGAGAGATGACAGCAAGATTACAATTCTGTCATCTTGCTATTTATGGTTTCTAATATTGTCATCAATCCTTTAGTATGACATCAGAGCTGATATTACTTATCGCTACCATATTTGTTAATGAAGTATTTTTCAGACTGTAGATGTTGATCTTTGTGTTCAATCTCACAAGCCACTCTAGCATCGATATAGCTTTTCATTTGGGCGCTAGAAAGCTGAGCATCGTTATGATCCAAGTTTTTTGCAAAGTCAGTAACAGCGTCGCAGTTATTGATGATTGAAGTACTTAGATCAGTAGTATGCGCATTAGCAGTAGTAATACCTATAAGTACAGATACCGATAGCAATACTGCTTTTTTGAATGAACCGTGAATTTTCATATAAAACCTCTTTTGTAAGTTGTTAGGTGTTTGAGTTATTAGGTCATTAAATTAATGACCTGTAAAAATAATTCATAGCTGCTAGATATTAGGAACGAGCAACTATGTTTCATTCATATAGATTAGCAAATGAAGACTGACAATCTGATTACGAGTACATGACATTTTTGTCAGTTACAAAACGTTTTTGTCATCTATATTGATTAGGATGTCAAAGAATCATAATCGTATTGAGGGGTTACTATGAAAATACTACTGGTAGAAGATGAGTTGAAACTAGGCGAGTATATAAAAAAAGGCTTAACGGAAGCTGGTTTTATTGTTGATCATCACCTAACAGGCCTAGATGGCTATCATGCATTGATGACAGAAGAGTTTAGCGTGATCCTAATGGATGTGATGCTGCCTGATGTTAGTGGATTTGAGCTGGTTCGCAATTACCGAGCAGCGGGTAAGCAAACACCTGTGCTCTTTCTAACGGCAAAAGATGACTTAAGCGATAAGATAAAAGGGATTGAGATTGGAGGCGATGATTATTTGACTAAGCCTTTTGCGTTTGCAGAACTGATCGTCAGAATAAAGAGTCTGTTACGACGCGCCAATCAGGCCGATTATCAAAGTACGATCCTGCAAATAGCAGATCTCAAGATGGATATTGCCAAGCGCACGGTACATAGAGGCGGCAAGCCTATTAAGCTCACGGCAAAAGAGTTTTCCTTACTACAGTTTTTATTAGAGCGCCGAGGTGAAGTGCTACCACGTACCGTGATCGCCTCCCAAGTATGGGATGTGAATTTTGATAACGATACGAATGTGATTGATGTGGCGATAAGGCGTCTGCGTATAAAAATAGACGATGGTCATGAGGCAAAGCTCATTCATACTGTGCGTGGAATGGGCTATCGCTTAGAGGCGCTGGCTACTGAGGTCCAAAGTGATGCGGACGGAGACGATTCTAAATAGCATGAACCATACACTCAGAAACCGGCGCTGGTCACTGCTATGGCGAACGATTTCCTTATTGACAGTCTTCGTTATTATCTCTCAGGTCATCATCTATGCGTGGGTGCAGCGCTCTGTGAGTGGACACTTTGAGCAAATGGACTCAGAGATTATCACCCATGCAGCTTTTAATCTGCGTAAACGCATGGTTAGTGTTAACGAGCCCATAGAACCATTCACAGTGTCAAAGTCCCAATCACTCATTGATGACAATCACTTGCATTCCTCTTGGCTGGATTATGATTTAAAAACTTTAGTAGCAGATAAAAAAGGCAAGTTATTATCCAGTGACCCCAGTAGTTTCATTCATAATTTGCCAGCCGATTTTAGCTTGTTATCACTATGGCAGGAACATCACGATCAGCAGTTTATGATCAAGATCAACAATAGGCATTACCGAGCCATTATTATTCCAAATCAAGAGATTTTGGCGTTTATTGCCCTACCTACCAATGTGCATCATCAATATCTTATCCAGTTTAATCGCCAGTTGAGCTTGATACTCACTGCCATCACTTTATTATTGGTTTCAGTAGCGGCATTAAGTGTGTATTGGGGTTTTGCACCTTTGTCCACTATCGTACAAAAAATGAAAGGCATAAACCTCCAAAGGTTAGACGAAAGAGTTGCGGTTGACGATATGCCGTTAGAACTGAGGCCACTAGCAGAATCTTACAATTCAATGATGGTCAAGCTTGAAAGTAACTTTGAGTCTTTGTCTCGGTTTTCAGACAATATTGCCCATGAGCTACGTACGCCAATAGCGACACTCAGCACGCAGACACAAGTCATGTTAAACAAACCAAGAGCTGGCGATGAATACATTGAGCAGCTACATCATCAGCATGACACGTTAGAGCAGCTGTCGGCCATGATAAACAATATGCTGCTACTGGCAAAAACCCAAAAAGGATTAAGTGACTCACAAATCAGTCACGTGGATACAGACAGCTTAATCACAAAGCTCGTTGATTACTATGAAATGATTGCAGAAGATCGAGGGATAACTTTTGAGAAATCGGGTAAGTTCGAAAGAGTATTAGGTGATGAAGGCTTATTGCAACGACTGTTTGCCAACCTGATGTCAAATGCCATTTATTACGCAGCTAGTGATAGTACTATCATGATATCCGCGACCGTCTTCACCTCAACCACCTCACTTAATGTAGCAGAAGACGAGGTTCGGCCCTCAAAGCAGCCATGGTTAAGACTAACGATAACCAATCGTTTAGACAAACCGTTAGATCAGAGTCAAGCCGATAAATTATTCGAGCGATTTTATCGTCATGATAAAACTAGCCATAAGTACGCAGGTACAGGGTTGGGATTGTCTATCGTGCAGGCTATCGCTAATGCACATAAAGGTACGGTTGGTATCACTATCAAAGATGAGTATTTTTTTGAGGTTACTGTAGGATTATTGATGGCTTAACAAGGTAAATCAAAAGAAGATAAACTCAAAACGTTGTTGTCAAAAACTCGATATCAGAGTATTTGCAAGTGTAGTCCAGAACCGTTTCTTCAACGCATTCGAAAAATCGTTAAGATCTAAACTACGGCTGAAATACCTGACTATTTTTTCGAAATTATAGCAGCCCATTTCTACACCCCACTCTCAACTTCGAAAGTGATTGAAAAAAGAAGAGCATCTCACTAATCTATTGTTTTCGACCAAGAACACAATGGAGTCATGAGATGCCCATAGACGAATTTATCATTAATATCTATTTAAT
>Ga0208015_1000472_pt1 | contig 21183 bp, 26 predicted proteins | sample 26BtaG_FD_184101 | JGI IMG/M metagenome (GOLD analysis project Ga0208015, IMG submission 184101) | Marine viral communities from Cariaco Basin, Caribbean Sea - 26B_WHOI_OMZ_CsCl (SPAdes) (version 2) | ecosystem: Environmental > Aquatic > Marine > Oceanic | place: Caribbean Sea: Cariaco Basin...
TTTTTCCCGCCTCGTTGGGGCGGTGATGTGTTCAGGATCCCAACCACCCTAACTTTATTACCTGGCTGTAAGGTTCCACACAAATTCCCATCCAACCAACAATATATATGATCTGGTTGGCAACCAGTCTTGACTTTATCCAGATGTTCCTCAATCGTTATCATCTGGGTCATCCAGGATATAGTCATCTCGGGAATTTCCTTGAAGAATGTTGAACTCGCAAGCCTCTGACATCCAGGACATTCGAGAGGTTTAATCTTTCGGAGATATTCTTGCTTAATTGGGAATATTTCTTGACATCGACCACAATGATAGGCGATCTTATGTGCTCTATTACCAACCTTATGTATCTGTTTTATCGTCCCCTGGAATGATAAAAGTTGGCATTGCTTCAATTTCCATATTTTTGGAATGGTTGTTTTAATCATTGATACTATCGTTTTGCCGGAATTATCCAGATATACATAGGGTTCGGGCGAATGATGTTCTGGGATTTCATTCTCAAGCAACCACTCCTTTATTCGACCCATTACAATTTTTCTGATGATCCGAATATGTTTAATGGGGTTTTTGATAATGTAGTAAAATAATTCTTCATCAAAGTTCAGAATATCCATCAACCTTATCGAAAGGTGATCGAACTCCTCCATCATTTTTGACCGGATGATCGTGTCATATTTACCTCTGCTCCCATCGTCTTGATTCCAATTACAAATAAACCTTCGCCACAATTCTTCAACTTCGGCGGAGTTATATTTCATCAATCAATCATTCCCCTTGATGATAAAAGGAAGCATATTCATTAGTCGTTCCATTGCCCCTTCATTTGGATTAGAGCTCAAGAAGGATTTCAATCGTTCCAATATGGCACTTCCCTGGGGATTTTGTGTTCTCAAATATTCTACGAGATATTCAATCATCTTTTCTGTTTCTGAAACCTTCTCTTCAAATTCTTGCTTGTAGAGTTTCAAATTCAACTCCTTCCATCCCATCAAAGGATGAGCATTGTATATATCCTCTATCAACTTTATTTCTCCATCCGTTAAGTCGCCAAAACGGATGGTATAATTATGTCCCTTTATCTTCAATATTCTTCTTTTTGCCATTTTTTTCACCTTTGTTTACTTTTGGGTCATCTACCCTAAGTTATCATTTGGATTTTAGGGCTCATATCAAAATATTCATATATGGTATGACAAAATACACTAATATGTTCATAATATATAAATGTTGTTGTGTTATTTTACATTCATTCATTTTACTTAGAATTTGTACCCCTATATAATAATAATTATTTTTTTCTCTAATAGTAATAAATATATATATAGATATATATTCTTATAGGGGTACGTTTTCTGAGAAATATAAATGAATGTAAATAAATTTAAGTGCCCTCTTTCTTCGCCGAAGGGGAGGAAAAGGTTTTTCAAAAACAAAAAGCGGGCTTGATAACTAGGAAGAAAATAGAGGATGGAAACAACAAAACCATCCTCCGAAGATATCACAAGGGGAGGTTATCGGTGGAAACGACGGGAGTTACCAAGCCCGATAAGAATGAGGGGGAAACTTGTATATATTATTATTGTCATTATTGACAATATGAAAACAATACATCTGGAAATAAGGGAGGACATTGTGCAAAAATTGATGACGCTCAAACGACCGAGAGAATCATATTCAAATGTGATACAAAGATTGTTGGAGGGATTTTATCGGGTATAAACGGATCTGTGTCAAGTGCGGTGAGAAATTTGTATCTGGAGGAACAAAGGAATGTCCTTACTGTGAAGATGGCGGGCATGTCATAGATATTAGGGTGTGATACGATGAACCATGAGCATCGAAAACGGTTAACAGATGAGATACGAGCATTGCGGGATCCATATGGTCATACGCCGACCAGAGAAATTATAGATATAATCCGGAGAGAAATTCGGATGGCAAAAGGATCTGACGAAGGATGAGAGGAGGGAAATACAATGGAAATAGTATACAAGAAAATATCTGAACTTAAACCCTGGGACCGTAATCCCCAGCTCCATAATGAGGTTGCAATATCGAAGAGTATAGAACGTTTTGGGTTCAGGGCCCCGATTATTATACAGAAAGGAACAGGGAGAATTATCTCCGGACATGGTCGAATAAAAGCACTTAAAATGATAGGGAAAGAAGAAGTGCCATGTATCGAGTGGGATGTCACGGACGAGAATGAGATGAAGGCATACACCATCTTGGATAATTCCCTCACAATATTTCCTGGGATGGATGAAGATATACTGGGTGAACTGGTTAGAGAGCTTGATAATGAAATGGAAGATTTCAATTTAGATATATTGGGATTTGAAGGAGATAAATTAAAGGAGTTACTTGGGAAAATTGAGATTGAAATATTTGAACCTGAATATGATGAAAATATGGAGACAGAAAATGAATGTCCAAAATGTGGATTTAAATGGTAGGCCTACAGTAATATCATTATTTGCTGGATGCGGAGGATCTTCTCTCGGTTATAAAATGGCAGGATATAAAGAACTTCTTGCTATTGAATGGGATGATAATGCGATTGAAACCTTTAAACTAAATTTTGATTCACCTATCGAAAAATGGGATATTCGAGAACTTGTGGGACAGAAAGTATTGGATTATTGTAATATAAAGAAAGGAGAACTTGATCTTTTAGATGGGTCTCCACCATGTCAAGGATTTTCAACGGCGGGAAAACGAAAAGTATCTGATATTCGTAATGATCTTGTAAATCATAATATCCGATTAATTGATGAGATTCAGCCGAAAGTATTTGTTATCGAGAATGTTTCTGGAATGGTCAAAGGAAAGATGAAAGGATTATTTATCGAATATATGAAGAAAATGAAATCTATGAATTATGTTGTAAAATGTAAACTTTTGAATGCAATGTATTATCAAGTTCCACAATCACGACAAAGGTTAATATTTATGGGTGTAAGAAAAGATTTAGACAAAGATCCGAGTTATCCAATACCGAGTAAGAAAATAATAACAGTTAAAGAAGCATTAAAGAATATTCAGAATAATATCTTACCTCCATTGTTATCAAACTTTGTAAAAAATTACGTTCCAAAAATGAAAATGGGTCAGAATTTAAACGATGTGGGATATAAGGGAGGATTTCAAACAAAAAGGATTAATTCCCGTTATCCATCACCGACATTGACGAAAATAATAGGAGGCATAGGTTTTGGTCATCACATTCATCCATATGAAGATAGAGTATTATCAATTTCTGAATTAAAGAGATTACATACCTTTCCAGATAATTTTAAATTCATTGGAAAATATCAAATTAAATCAGCAAGAATTGGAAATTCCGTGCCGCCTTTAATGATGAAGGCAATTGCATTAAGAATAAAAAAGGATATATTAATGGTGGAAAAATGGTAAAACCTGTTGGAATATTATTGTTCACTCATCCTGATACCATTAAGGTATATCGTGAGAATACAACAAATTATTCTTTCGACAATAAAAAGGGTGGTGGCATAAAGAAAGTCATATCTGAACTTGAGGTTCCATATGAGTTTTGTTCGCATAGTACAATGGGTAATTATGATGATGTGATATGTTCATTGACTTCCTTTAATGATGTGTTAAACTTAGTCATAAATGTTCCTAATAATCTGAAAAATACTCGGATACATATCGGTGGCCCTGCATGTAATAATATTCGTCCCATAATTCCATATATTTATTCGGCAAATTTTGGAAGATGTGATGAGGGAAAAATAAACAAAATATTGAATCATGAACCATTAAAGTCAGTTTGGTATAAAGATGAAGATCCCGATTTTTCAGGAGAATATGAGGTTGATACGTCCTCAGTTAAAGGATTAGGTGATAATGAACGTTCTTTTGGATGTCCCCAAAAATGTGCTTTTTGTTTTTATTCTCACTGGAATGGTTATAGAACAAAGGGAAAGGGTAGTCATTATGGGTCAGGTATTGAATATGAAGAAGATTTCTTTCAGTGTTTGGATTGGCCCAAAATAGATAAGTCTCGATATGGCTTAACGGCACTTGACGGGGTAACCGAAGAAACAAGATCGAGGGTACATAAGAAAATAACAAGACAAGATATAAAGGATACATTATTGAGATCGAATGAAATAGAATCAGAAAAAGGGTTCAGATTGAAGATATATTTAATTGTGGGGTACCCTTGGGAAAATAAAGATGAATTAGATAAATTTGATTTGCCTATAATATTCAAGGAAATAGAGGACAATCTCATAAATAAGTTTACAGTAAGATTACAGATTTCTCATTTCATTCCATTCCAAAAAACACCCTTGTGGAATGTTCCATTCAATTTCTATAATTATCGTAAATGGGCAAAATCACATCCGAGATTATATGATAGTCAGAAAGTGAGAGTTTTCTCTGGAGTAGGAAATCCATCCCCTGCATTGGCAGGAACAAGTACTATACTTCAACGAGCATGGAATGATGATACGGATGTAATACGACTTTTGGCTACAAAGAAGTTTAGACGAATGAAAGTATCTCAACAATTGAGTATAATGAGAAGGAATTTCAATCGTTTTTTTGTGGAACAAAATGTAGAAACCATCAAAAACATAATTACTCCGAATAAATATGATAAGATTATCTGGAGGGACAAAAACAAATGATATTCTACAACCTTCTACCTTCTCATATCAAGATTCTGCTCTGCATTAACAAACCAATTGGGTTCAAGGAACTTGTAGAGAAGACAGGATATTCATTCGCCATGATTTATTCTCATTGCACGAAACTGAAAAATGAAGGTTTGATAAAATATGTGAAGGACGGTAGGGGTTGCAAATGTCGTCCATATACGAGAGTAGCACCAACCATTTTATCTATATTCATCAAGATCAATCATCAGGGATTAACGATGATTGAGATAATAAGAGAGAACGGACAGAAGGAACGATATAGGGTGTGTTGATATGGGATTTAAAAAGTTTTCACCTGTTCAATTTGGACAGAAATATCTTGAAGCACTTGATAAAGGAATCATCCAAAAAGTCGATATTATCAAGTATATGAAGATTTCATCTGCGACATTTTACGCGTATTGGAAGGATCCTGATTATCGCGCTCAAACTGAAAACAAAATAGATAAATATGAAAATAAGGTAAAAGGTCTGAAATTAGGAACAAATCATAGGGAAAAAATCATTGAAACCGCGTATCGTCTTCATGAACAAGGGATTGCGAAAGCACTTTCTCAAAAAAGTTGGGCGAAGGCAAGGAGGATTTCAATCGATGCATTGAAAATATGCAAGACGGAAATGGAGATTGAAAGAATATTTATCGTAATGGGAAATATGAATGTCTCAAATACGGTGAGCAATACCCAAATAAATATCACACAGGAGCGTTTAGATATAGCATCAGGACTTTTGGAGATAGTTAGGGGTACTTTGCTATCAGAATTGAACGAAGAGGTCGCAGATCGGTTGTATGGAACGATTCTAACGAGATTGAAGGCGATGAGGGAATGAGATTATATCGAGTGACCACAAACTATTTCTGTTGTGGGGTTATGGTCGAGAATGATATTATAAAGGAAACAGCCCCGATAATGTCATGGGCGAGGGGGAAATCATTATTGAAGGTCATGGATTGGGTACGAAAGAAAAAAGGAACGATAGAGGAGATGAGGGAAGATGGATGAGACAAAAGAATATTTTTGGATGTGTTTCGAAGCAAAGGAAATTCAAGAAGTTTGGGAGATTGAAGGCGATGAAGGGTGAGGAAAATGAGTTTACATAATCAACCATGTATGATGTTTGAAGAAATATTGGATGGAAAGTTCTTCTGCGATGGTAATTGCGTTCATCTTATGAAAATCCCTGATGTAGGATTAAGGATATGTTCATGTAAATATTATACGGGAAATGAGGAGGGATGAAGATGAAAAATAAGTTTGTTGTTGGATACAATGTCATTGAATATGGGTTTAATGATTATTTTGATCTGAAAGAAAAAATATATAAAATTAAACTTGCAGATAAGAAAATATGTTGTGAAGGGATGGTCGAAGAATGGGAGGAGCATATTGGATTTGAGGGGGGTTCAGATGATATTATTTATCAAGAGATGGGGATTGTTTTTTATAGTTACATTTATGGAAACGATGACAAAGTAAATATCAAGTATTGTCCTTTTTGCGGTGCGAAGATTGAGTTGGTGGAGAGAAAACGAAAGGTATTAAGGAAACGAAATGTGACGATCCCTGAAAAAACGATAGAAGAAACCTACATCGAAGATAAGGAGGGATGAAGATGGAATGTCCTTTTGAGAAATGCAAATTATCAAAGATCACAGAATTGATCCTTGATGATACAATGATCGTCTTGTATCCTCCATCATTTTCGACGGATGAGGTAGCAAATATAATTGAAGTGTTGCAAAATAATTCAGATTGTAAAATATTGGTCATGTCAGATGAACCGAAAATCAAAGTATGGAGAGATTTAAAAAATGTTGACTGATTCGATGATGAAGGCTTCATGGTGGACGATGAGCCGGAAGGACCCCAGGTTCAATATTCGGGGGATTGGTCGAGCAGGGTTTGGTATATGCATAGGATACAGGAAAGCGATCAAAGACAAGGGGGAGGAATTGGGCGTTACGATTCCGGATGATTTGGAGATTGGATACCATAAGGATTGATACAAGATGAGTAATCTACAAAAGTATATCCGGCCACTTCATGAAAAATATCGTGATATGGGCATCAGTCAGATAATTCAGGATGCATATGATCGATTTGGTTCACAGATGATAATGACAACATCATTTGGGCCAAGTGGAATTGTCCTCATGGATTATATTCGTTCTGCCTGTCCTTCATTGGAGATTTATTTCATTGACACCAAACGACATTTTTTGGAAACATTGATGCTCCGGAATAAGATTAAATCCGATTGGGGTTTGAACATTAAAACTATTTTTCCATCACAGAGCGAAGATGAACTTGATACAATAATTTCATGTTCGGATGATTGTTGTCTATATCGGAAGGTTATGGTATTGGATGAGATATTGAGGGGTAAAACTGCCTGGTTATGTGCCATAAGACGAGATCAAACAGAAGGCAGAAAGAACATTCGGAAAGTGGAATATAAAAATGGTGTGATAAAAATCAATCCTTTATTTGACTGGCCTTCATGGAAAATCTGGAAATATATCAAGGATAATGATCTTCCATATAATTCGTTATTGGATAATGGATACAGTTCGATTGGGTGTGAACCCTGTACAGTGAAGGGAGAATATAGGGGAGCTTCGAGATGGCCAGGTGAAGATAAGAACGAATGCGGGATGCACAGGTGAAATGATGGGAAATATCATGTCAATATTGAAAAACCCTGAGAAATGGGTTATGTCGAAATTATTATCCGTACTGAATAACAAGAAGTTCCAGCAAGATATTTTTTGGGTAATTAAGACGAGATTCCTTGAGAATGAGGAATTTCGCAAAAAGATATTTGGTATGATTGAGGAGGAACTCAATAAACCAGATATGGCCAAAGAATTAAGAAAAATGGTCGAAATATTGGGTATCGTCGAAACAGTAAAAAAGGATATTATAACTCCTCAATCTGACCATGTAGAGATAATCAATTTATTGGATACGATAAATGAAAATACAGATGAGATGATAGAACGAATAAATCAAATAGAAGATGATTTAGATAGTTCTAATATTCGAATGGGAGATATACAGAAAGTTCAGAGAGAATTAACTGATGAGATATTATGGGAGGATGGTGGGAAATGAAGAGGATAAATTTGGCAATTGCTCAACAGACAATGAGGATAAGGACTGAGAAGGAATTATTGGCAATAGTGGATGATTCTCGAATTGGTGAGATAATAATGTTCGTCGAAAAGCGGAATGAGAAAAAAGATAAATATAGATGGAGAGATAAAAAACGAATTACATATTATCCAATCGAGGCGATGGATCGAGTGGCAAAAATACTTGAGAAACATAAAATTGATATTGTCCATACCCATAATTTTCCCGACAAAATTGGGAAATATTTCATTGGAATAAGAGATAGTAGGAGATTTAATTCGAAATATAATTTGAATTTCAAGGTGGTTCATGAAGTACATGATACGGGATGGTTTTATACCGAAATGGGACACTATTCCAATCGAAAAATGAAAGTTCGGCATGATGAGAAATATGTAATGCAAAAATCGGATGGATTGGTTTTTTGTTCTGAAACACAATTGATGTTTTTGTGGGGAAAATATGAGTTTCCATATAATCGAGGGATAATAATTTATCCTTCGGCATCTAAATATCATGTTCCATCAATGATAAAAAAACCAAAGAATAAACAATTGACATTAGTTTATTGTGGAAGTTTGGGAAATGATATGGGGGATTATCGATTAATCTTTAAGGATTTACTCGATAAAGGGTTTAAGATTGTAATTTATACATCTCGTCCAGGGGTTTCAGCGCAATATGAAGATGAAGGGATTGAGATAAGATCAGAATGGCGATATAGAGAAATGTTGAAAGACCTTTCAAAAATGGATGGAGGAATTATTCCGGACTATAATGGAAGAAATATTCAGTATTATACAATATTTGGAAATAAATTATGGGATTATTTGGGGGCGGGTATTCCTATCGTATACCATCAGTATTGCCCCTGGATGATGAAAAATTTTGTCCGATGTGAGAGAGTTGGGTATTCATTCGATGAAATAAATTCTATCAATATAAAATCAGCAAGAGCAAGAGTGCAAAAACATCGAGATAAATATCTTATGGAAAACAACATCAATAAACTGATAAAATTATATTATGACGTAATAAAGAGGAAATAAGATGGATCCTAAACAATTTCTGGAACAATTTCCTTTAGATGAGCGATTTAATGATATTATATGCGTAAGTCAAACAACAAATTTCGGATGGAGGGTTGGAAATACACTTGGAATAAAATGGGTTGGATGTATGGAACGGTTCCAACAAGAGAAGAAGGGGGATAACTTTGCGATACTTTTTTGGATGGGACCTACCAAAAATGCGTTTTTGAGATCGTTGGATTATCTGAATGAGATAAGGAATAAGGGCAAAAAGATTATTATCTATTTCATTGGAAGCGAGATGAATACATATGATGGTGATTTCAAGATTGTTAATGATAATGTGGATTTGATATTATGTGAAGAACATTTTATTCAAGAAAAATTCAATGTTCCAACTGATATATTGCGAATATGTCCAGAAAATTTACCGAAATATAAGAAGAAGTTAGGGAATAAAATTATAACATATCTGCCGCTTACAACTGATGGGAATTTGGTGAGAGAAAAACGAATATATGACCATTATCGATATGAATGGATTGTAAAATTGGCGAAGGATTATCCTAATGAAGAGTTTCGGATATTTGGTCGGAACAATAAATACAAAAAAATATTATCGAATTTGATAAATTTGGGTGAGCTCACAGAAGATGAGAAGAATGATTTATATTATGATTCTAAAATATTTTTACGATTAACGAAAACAGATGGGATGCCATTCACAGTAATTGAGTTTTTGGCGAGGGGAGGGATGGTATATTTTACTCAAGTTCATCATTTAACGAATTATATTACATCCTATAAAGAATTGAAAGAGGAATTTGAAGAAGGGAGAAAAATTAAAACAAAATATAAATCTATATCTGATTTAATCCATGACCAATATAATTTAAAGAGATGTCGAGATGATTTTTTTTCAGTCATTAATCAGATAAATTTGCGAAGGTATTGGGAAGGTCGAAAGGAAAGATATATTATGGTTCATCAGAATATTTCTATGGATAAAAATAGGGTTTGGTTAAAGAAAAAATTAGAAGAATACGGGTATACGAATATTATGGAATTGGGATGTGGGACGGGTTCGGGGTTTGGAGTATATAATCAAATGCAAAATGTATTAGCGGTGGATTTTGTGGATGATTTTATTAATATTGCCAAAACAAATATTAAAACAAGGAACATAAAATGTCAAGTGGCGGATATAACCCAACGAGATATATGGCAGAAAACAGGATTGATTACATCATGTGTTTGCCTTCAATATATCAGAGAAAGAGATATTGGACGAGTGATAAAAAATATTACGAATAATTGTCAATGTGCCATAATAATTGAGAAGGTGAAAGGTGGAGAGAGTGAGTATTACTGGAATCATGATTATATTTCATTGTTTGAGAAGAATGGATTTATACTTGAATATGAAGAGCGTGGAGGACACCCGAATACAAAAAGAATGATCTTTCGGAAAAAGATAGATGTTACAATTACAACTGTAACCTGTCTTGATAATCGACAAAGAAGGAAATGGTTGAAGGAATGTATTGATTCGGTATCCAAGCAAAAGGGGTTAGAGTTTGAATATATAATTGTTGATAATGGTTCTACATTCAATATTCCACATGAATGGTTAATTTGTCCATTTATCCGATATTATAAAAGTGAGAAAGCACATAGGGGAAAATCTGCGAATTTCTCGATACAAAAAGCATTTGGAAAATATAGGTGTGGTGTTGCGGATGATGATTTTTTGATTGGGGATGATTCACTTTCTATAAGATTTAAGATGATGGAAGATAATCCTGATGTAATATTGGGGTGGACAAATGGATACAAAGTTAATGAAGATAGATCGAAACGAATAAGAGAATTTCGGGATCCAGTGAGGATTAATTCAAGTGAACTTTTAAAACGTGGTGGGTTGATCAATGGTACAACTTCGATAGTGAAAACAGAATATTGGCGAAAATTTCCATTAAATGAAAAATATACAACAGCAGAAGAATATGATTTCCAGATACGATTGGCGAAATGGGTCGAGCAAAATGGGAAGATATTCAAATATTTCTCTCAATATTATACCGCGGCGAATCGAGAACATAAAGGAAGATGTTCATCGAATTTGACGAAAGTTCAGAAAAAACAAAGGAGGCAAATTGTTGAACGAAATTCGTGATACATCAATAATATATAATGATGTGAAAATTGGTGATGGAACGAGAATATTTGATTTCTCGGTGATTCGGGAAGGATGTAGGATCGGAAAGAATTGCACGATCGGGAATCATGTTCGGTTGAATGGAGAATGTATAATCGGAGATGATACAACTATCACCTGTGGAGTTCATCTTTCAAGAATGACGAAGGTGGGTAAGAATGTTTTTATTGCTCCAGGAACTGTTGTAGCAAATACGAGACAGTTGAAATGTCAACATAAAGAATCATGCGATAATATGGGATGTGTGTCTCCGGTTATGATAGGAAATAATGTTAAGATAGGAATTAACTGTACAATATTGGCGGGGGTGACAATTGAAGATAATGTATTGATAGGAGCGGGAAGTTTGGTGACAAAAGATGTTCCAGAAAATATTTATGGGTTTGGTTCTCCATTTCGAGATATGGGGGATATTCGAGATTTGAAATGTAAGGACACAGGCAAATTATTATATGGAGGCATAAGATGAATTGCATTGATTCCCATGTCTTTATAATTCCTGAAGGACAATATGATAATATCTCATATTCATTAGAAGAAATAAAATTTAAATACAAATATATCCCGATTGTTCTGATGCAAGGGATAATAACAGAAACGGATTCGATCTTATCCAATAGAAATTTTTTGGATTCAATTAAAGGGATTAATAATTTTTATCCGTTTGTATTCCTCCATCCACTTGAAAAGAAACATTTCAAGAAACTTTTTTATGATTATAAAATATACGGTATAAAACTTCATCCAAGTATAAGTCAGGTTCGAGTAAACAGTATGCAATTCAAACCTATATTGGAATTTGCTGATAAACAAAATTTGCCTGTACTGATTCATTGTGGAAGGAATATTAAGAGCAGATTTAGGTATATTATTAATATATTGGGAAAATATAATAATCCCTTTATTGTGGCCCATCTTGGAGGAATTGCCACTGAACTGATAATGAAAACGCTTAAACAGGTTAAAGAAGAAAATTTATTGGAACGGTTTCCGAATCTATATTTTAATACTTCATCTATCTATAATCCAAAATTATTATCTCATGCAATAGATATTTTGGGGCATGATAGGGTCATATTTGGGTCAGATGAACCATTTCATGATTTTGAAGCACAAATGATGATATTGAAAAAAGTATTGGATGATGAAGAATCAAAGGAAAAAATATTTTATTCGAACATGAAGAAACTATTGGATGGTGTTATAATATGATACCATTAACCCGCCCATATTTCACGGTTCGAGAAAAAGAGATTGTAAACAATATTTTGGATTCTGGATGGTTGACAGGGGGAAAATATACCAAGATATTTGAAGATCAGGCAAAAGAAATTATGGGATATAAATATGCCTGTGCAGTAAATTCATGTACTTCTGCATTATTTCTTTCGATTAATGCACTTGCTCTGGAACAAAGAAGTGAGATAATCGTTCCATCTAATACTTTTATTGCTACAGTTAATTCTATATGTTTAAATGGGCATATTCCGATATTCTGTGATATTGATAAAAATGGAATGATGGATTTAAAATCGGCAGAGAAAGTATTGAGCGAAAAAACAATGGGAATAATTCCCGTTCAATATGCGGGACAGTTATTTGATATTGATAAATTAATGGATTTTTGTTGTTTTCACGATTTGGAAATGATTATGGATTCTGCTCATTCTTTTGGTTCTCCTCAATATGGTTTATGGGGGTCAGAATGTTTCTCCTTCCATAATACAAAGAACTTCTCAACGGGTGAGGGTGGAATGATAATGACCAATCAGAAATGGTTATATAATGCAGTTAGATGTTCAAGACAGCATGGATTAGAGATTGAGAAGAATGGGATAATAAAAAATTATATACTTCAATGGCCAGGATATAACATGAGAATGACGGAACTTCAGGCAGGATTGGGATTAACTCAAATAGATAAATTGAAAACAATTAAGGAAAAAAGATATTCAATCTATAAAAAATATAAGGAGGCATTTGGGGATTTGATTCCATTATCTGAAGAGCAAGGAATGAATTACCATATAATACCTTTATTGGTATCTGAAGATAAACGGGATGAGATAAGGAAACAATTATGGAAATTGGGCATTCAGACAAATATTCATTATAAACCATGCCATACATATGATTTTTATAATAATTCATTACATATTCGAACGGATTTATCAAGATCGGAGGAATGGGGTAAGAGGGAAATAACGATTCCATTTTACACAGATATGGAAGATACTGATATTGATTATGTGATTGAACGAGTATTGGAGGTTATTATATGACAATATTGATAACTGGATCAGAGGGATTTATTGGGTCTCATCTCGTTGAATTTTTATTGGATAATCATCATGAAAACGTTATTGCATTGGTCAAATATAATTTTCAAAGCGATATTGGCAATATGAGATATATTAAAAATTTGGATGATTATCAGCGACATAGGAGATTGGTACAATATTTTGGATATACAAATGATTATATTTTTCTGGATAAATTATTTGAGGAAAGAACAATAACAAAGGTTTATCATTTGGCTTCAAATGTATCTGTTCCATATTCATTTCAATCAGCAGAAGATTATATTCAATCCAATATTAAAGGAACTTATAATATAGCAAAACTATGTAATAAATATCAAGCAAAATTAATTCATATCTCATCATCAGAAGTTTATGGAAATCCTGAATATACTCCGATAGATGAAATACATCCCTATAATCCACGTTCACCTTATGCCGCTTCCAAGATTGCTTCAGATATGTTTGTTCTTGCGGAAATAAGACAGGGATTAGATGCTTGTATCGTTAGACCTTTCAATACATTTGGTCCGAGACAATCGGCGAGGGCAGTTATACCCTCCATCATATCACAATATTATTTGAATAATAAATCGATCATGATGGGGAATCTTAAATCTATTCGAGATTTTAATTATATTGATGATACAATTAAAGGTATTTATCTTGTGGGACAGAAAGGAAGAGTGGGAGAAATTTATAATATTGGTTCAGGGGAAAAATATTCGATGGGAGATATTCCACATCTTATCTTTCGGGATTGTGAGATTATCGTATCCAAAGAAAGATTAAGAAGAAGGGCAGAACTTCAAGAACTTCATTGTAATTATTTCAAGGCAAATGAAGAATTGGGATATTCTCCAGAAATAACTTTCAAAGATGGTTTAAAATTAACAAATAAATGGATTAAAAAACACATTGATAATTTTGATTGGAGGTATGTTTTTTGAAGGCTTCCATTATCGTTCCTTGCTATAACGAGGAAGGAAATATTGGAAGGATGGTTAAACAATTATTGGAGTTGTATCCCGAAGATCAAATAATAGTTGTATTGGATGGATGCACAGATAAATCACTTAATGAAATCAAAAAGTATAAAGATAAAATAATAATAATTGAGAATAAATTGAGAGTAGGGAAAACCGAAAGTATTATCGGGGCGATTGATATATCCCATAATCCTCTCATTGTTTTCATTGATGCAGATTTTCAATATAATCCAGAAGATATAAAGAAGATGAAAAAACGATGTGAACGATATGATATAGTTGTTGCAGATCGATATGAAGGAGAAGGACCAAAAGAATTGATGTTGATCCGAATCCTTATTTTCTGTTTCAGAAAATTACATGGAATAAAAATTAAAGATATTCAGGCAGGGTTTAAATGTGTTCAACGAGATAAAATTAAAGATATAGAATTTGAATCTGATGATTTCATATTTGATCTTGAGTTATTGATAAAATTGAAAGAAAATGGATGTTCAATAAGAAGTATTCCTATAATATGTAAAGAACGAGAGATCGGAGAAAACAAATATAACAAACAATTCCTTATGTTCTGGAAGATGTTAAAGTATATGATAAAAAGGTGAAACAATGTTAAGAAGCGGAGTAAATCTGAAAATAGGACAGTACAATGTCATTGACAACATAACTGTTGGTGATGATTGTATAATAGGGAATTTTTGTGAAATACACGAAGGAGTTATTGCAGGAAATAAAGTCATATTTCAAGGCATGAACCGAATTGCTCCCAACTGCAAGATTGGGAATAATGTTACCTTCAAATATGGAACGATACTGACTACGGGCGTGAAAGTGGCGAATAATGTTTTCTTCGGTCCTCATTCGGTTGTATTGGGTGGATTGGCAAATAGGAAAACGAAATATGGAACGAGGATAGGGAAGAATTGTTATATTGGAGCAGGTACGAAGTTGAAGGCAGGAATCAAGATATGTCCTGATGTCATAATCGGGGCGAACTCATTTGTAGATCGAGATATAACCGAGAAAGGAACTTACGTGGGATGTCCGGTCCGGAAGGTGAAATAATGGGGAGAAAATATGAGGCACAAGATAAGGAGATGGATTTCTGTTTCATTTGTGAATACAAAAATATTCCTGATGAAGAAGAACCATGCAATGAATGTAAATTAAAGAGGCCAACAAAATTCAAGACGAAAGAGCTGAATGCTGGTGAAGTTTGGGATTCATTGGATATATTATATAATTCCATTCCGAAACCAACGGGAAGGAAATTTTTAATTCTATGTCAGATACAATCTTTCTTATATGAAGAGATGCAAAAAGAGGAGGCGAACGAATGAAAACAGAAAATGGTCGAATAATATATAGTATGGAAACATGGGAAAATATGATATATCAATATTTTAAAAAGAAAGGGTATCTTGAATTACAATTTGTAGATAATCCAAATATGTATGTTTTTATTAATGTTAGTTTGGATTGTTTATATTTTGAGGTATATCTTAATTCCATTGAGGAAATTGTTGAAATTTATCCAATGTTAAAAATGAAAAGAATATCATATGAAGATACAATAACTTTTTTTACAGAATTAGAATCGGAAATGAAAATTGAGGAATGACAAAATATGGACAATGAATTATGGCAGGCTCTATCCCAGGCCGCAGAGATCGAGGAGAAACGAATATCCACAGAGGGATATTTAAGGGATGCTCAAAAGTTCGCTATGAAATATTTGGATTGGTCTCTTTATCGGTGTCAGATTGAATGGGCAAAATTGGTAATGGAGCATAAAAACGATAAGATATTCATTAATGTTCCTGTCGATCATGGGAAATCTGCATTATTGAGTTATGTCATTCCATTGATGGATATTTGTAGAGATAGAAATACGCAGATATTATTCGGCACAGCATCGCCCGATTTGAAGAAATCCACCACAATGAGAATAAGAGATCAATTAAGATATAATCGTAAACTGATTGGGGATTTTGGTAAATTTTATGACCGAGAAAATGTTTGGGAATCCCATCGATTCACTGTTATAAGGGATGATAAGAATTTACGGGATCCTACATTTACTGCCTGCACTGTGGGTCAGTCCATTGAAGGCATAAGAGCCAAAAAGGGTATCTTGGATGATTTTATAGATTTTCGAGCATCCACATCAGAAGCAGCGAGGCGAGAGGCGGAAAGATGGTTAGATCAGGTGTTCCTTAATCGCCTTATTCCATTAGCTCCTGTCCATGTGATTGGGACACGTTGGCATCCTCAAGACACATATCAATACATAATTGAGAAGGGGACATTCATCCTCAAAAAATATATGGCAATTGATAGAGATTGGAATAAGGAATCCATCTTATGTCCAGAGAGATGGAGCATTGAATCACTGATTGAGAGAAGGAAAAACATAGGTGAACGGGTATTCGACCAAAAGTTTAGAAATAATCCTTCAGCAATGACGGGGGCAAGGTTCAATTCTGAATGGCTGACATACTATAAAGATTACCCTGAACTTAAGAAAGTTGTTATGGCGATCGATCCGGCGATAGGTGAGAAAACGACAAACGATTATTTCGCCAGGGCGGTTGTAGGGTTGGGGATTGATAACAATCTTTATCTGATGGAGATGTTTCGGGATAGGATGGATTTTCCTGCACAAGTCAAGGATATTCAGGGGGCATATGATAAATGGAGACCATCCATAATACTGATTGAAGATGTCGCTTATCAGCGGTCTTTGATTCAACAATTGAGGTCAGAAAGAATGTTACCCATTAAAGCGGTTCCACATACCAGCAATAAGTTAGCAAGATTGGAGGAGATGGGAATATTTTTCGAGAATGGAACGATCAAGATCAAAGAAGATATGTTCGATTTCATACATGAATATACGAACTTCCCTGGGGCTCACGATGACCAATTAGATGCTCTTGAAATGTGTGTATCGTTCATGGGCCATAAACACAATAGAAGTATAGTGGGTTTCGCGCCTGGGCCAAGTAGACACGAAATGAAAGGGATAGATCATATATTAAAGATGAGAGAACAGAGAGCGAAAGAGGGGAAAGATAAACCGAGAAGAAGGATAATGGCATTTTGAGGGAATATGATGAAGAAAAACGAAGTTAAAATAAATGGGGAAGAATATGAATTAACTATTTTTGGAGAGGATACATATGGTCGGCAGATTGGGCACGTATTAGTAAAAATAAATGAATATCATTTGTATACCAGAAGTATTGGAGGGGATTGGGAAAAAATCGGTATAATAAAAGATTTTGATGTAGAAAATAAAAGAGAAGGTTATTGATATGAGAGAAATAAAGTTCAGGGCATGGGATAAAAAACGAAATAAAATGACGAGTATATTTTCAATCAAACATCTTTTGAATCATTATTGTGATGAATGGGATTATCACACTATTGCAGGAAATGATTTATCAAAATTAGAAGATTATGAAATTATGCAATATACGGGAATGAAGGACAAAAATGGCAAAGAGATTTATGAAGGAGATATATTAAAAGAAACTGTCAAAGATATTCCCGAATATTATAAAGGAAAACCGAAAGAGAAAAGATGGTATGGTACAGAACAATATATTGTATTATGGAATGAAGAGTTACATTACGATTCTGAATATAGTGATTGTGATATATTTGGTGGGTGGAATATATGCATGAAACGCCCATATAATGTTGGGGTAACTCATGAGATAATTGGGAACAAATTCGAGAATCCTGAATTGATTGGAGGATAACATGATTCCCGAGGTCATTACCAAACTTATCGAGTCCAGCCAAATACCTGATGAACTGCTCACGGATATTATCAGGATCGTTATTTATCTTCATTTGAAGGGTGAGAACTCAGCATTGATATTGAAGAAGTATATCGTTGAGATCGAGGAGAAAAAGATAACGGATTATGTTCATATCCTCAAGGTGACGAAAGGGGAAGGTAAACGATTAAGAATCAATCTGCCGTTCGATACAATGCTGAAATACGGTGAAGATGTGAAGATTTTTAAGGTCAAATGAATAATATGCATTGTACCATAAAATACTTTATTGTATACGGATGGTTTTTTATCTATTTCAATTATGGAATACATTTAAATATTATCCCATAGAATTTAATCTTGATGGTGAAAGGGAAAAAGACCGACAGCAAATCCAATCGTTCTATAAGCGCATCTGCAACCAATAAAGATAACCTTCTCCCAACTTCAATGGCTCCTCCCATCAGGCGAATGAACTCGAAGTCAATTAATGCTGAACAGTTTCTCCCACATTATCAGGGTCAGAAAGAAGAAGGTAGGCCGATAAGAACCTTTTATCCGACTACAAGTTCAATTTATGCTTATTATTTCAAATATTTTTATGAACGAGATGAAGCGGCCAATCGTCTTGTTGAGATGGTTAAGGGTGATGTTTTTAATCCCTGGTTCGATGTTAAATCTGAAGATGAGGAATTGGCGGAATCCATCAAGGAAGCCAACAAGAAGTTTCGAGTTAAGAATGTTTTTGGTCGATCGTTTCGATTATCTTGGATTTATGGTTGGTCTTTAATCGTTTACAATTTTGAGGATAACACAAAATACATGACTGACCCTGTGGATATTTCTGATATTCATGGTCTTAAATCCATCAAGGCATGGTCACCAGAATATATCATGGACATAAACAGGAACGAGAATTTTAATTCTAATTCCTTCGGAGATATTTTATCTTATACAATATATCGTGAATCAGTTACAGCGGGGGATTATCTCAAGGTTCCTGCTGAAAGATTTCTGCATATTGAAAGGGAAGGGTGCAATGATGACGGAAAAGGACAAAGTATCTATCTTGGGTTGTTTAATACTCTCTTGGATAAAGAAAAGGTTAATTGGTCTGAATCTGAAACGTATTATCAATGTGCCTCGCCGCTTAAGTGGTTGGGTTTGCCGGATGATGCAGATGAAACGGAAAGGCAAGCCGCCCAAAATGTCTGGTTGAATCTTAACACCAAAACCATGATGGTTGGTCCTCAAGTTTATGACCCTAAAATTATCCCGATGAATACGGGGATGGATGCATCTGGAGTATATCAGACCATACTAACACGGATGGGCATAGGTTCAGGGATTGGTAAACAGTTTTTAGCGGGGGACCCATCTGGAGCCATAGCAGCGGCAAAGGAAACGAGATTATCTTATCAATCCTATATTAACAATATTCAGACTGAAGTGGTTGAATATTATCTTCGTGAATTTTACGATCTTCTTCAGGAAATTGGAGAGATAAAACAGAGCGAATCATCCTATGAAATAATTTGGAATCCGATTTATCCAGCCGACCAGGGTGAATTGGCGGAGATAAAAAGAAGGATGGCTTCGACCGCTCACCTGACGGCAACCGCTCTGGTTAATATGTCAAATGCGGGGATGACGTTCCAGATACATGACCATGATGTTTATGCCGTTCCACCTGATTCAAATATTGGTATAGTTATTCCTGGAATATCTGGTTCAGAAATGAAGGAATTGAACGCCATTAAAAATGCATTGAAAATAACGAAAGCGGAAAGGATGAAAATAAGGGAACATTGGGCGTTCAAAACGGAACGAGTTGAACCCAATTTCAATAATGATCTTCAATCTGCCATAGTCAATTATCAGAATAAATTTACTGAATGGTTCAAAGATTTGTGGGAGACTGAAGTTCAACAACTTGATTTCTCTCAATTATCTGAAAATGATATAACCGACCTCATTGAAGAAGTCATTGAATATCGGGCAGAAACCAAAGAAATAAGGGATGTCTTGAGCCAATATATTGAGGAATCATATCTTGAAGGATGGGAGGAAACTGAGGACGCTTTTCTGGCTTCACTTGACGAAAGTACTCCGATTGTAGATATGCCAGAAGTTCGGGATTATATAATTATTACTGCTCCACCATTGACAAAAGATATTTCTGATGATCTCAATGATAAAGCATTACGAACCATTGCAGAAGGTGTTCGAGCAGGTGAAAGTTATAAAGCAATAAACGATCGAATTATTAAAAAATATGAAAAATATAATCTCAATATTCCCAAAACCGTTCATCGAGTTGTCCATGAGGCAATGATGGCATCGAGAATGGATGCAATGGAAAAGAAGGGTGAGGACCAGGTTGATTGGATAACGGCGGGAGATGATAGGGTTCGACCAGAACATCAATTATTGGAAGCCGCTTCACCCATCCTAATATCTCTTGCCCGACAATATGAAGGCGATTGGGCTTGTAGGTGTGCCGTCGCCCCAGTTAGCGTATTAGTAAAAATCAGAAGTGAAGGAGGAATGGGATAATGCCTTGGAGTTTAGATAATTTGCCTTCGAGTTGGGTTAATTTACCTGAAGGATTACAGAAAATACTTATTTCTGTTGGCAATAAAATACTTAAAAAAGTGGGGGAAGATAATGTCGTTCAGGCGATATTCGGAGCGTGGGGAGCGGCAAAACAGAAATGGGAAAAGAAGGAAGGGAATTGGGTAAAACGGAAATCTGATTGTTTATGTTCAAATTCTACATTTCAAGATCGACCTGTTCATTTTATTAGGTTACGTAATGATGATAATATAAATATTATTGATGAGGATGAATATTTCACTCATATCGATAAGACCATCACAACGGTTGGAGTGATGAATGGAGCCTTTAAACCTGCCGTTGAGATAAGGAAAATTCCTTCATTATTGCCGGAGAGGTATGAGGGGGCACTTCCTGTTTTTAATGACCATCCAAATGATGAGAACAGCGAAAACTTGGAGTTGGCT